>Ga0102930_1000323_pt1 | contig 16052 bp, 18 predicted proteins | sample SalPon1_B_H2O_MG_FD_84514 | JGI IMG/M metagenome (GOLD analysis project Ga0102930, IMG submission 84514) | Salt pond water microbial communities from South San Francisco under conditions of wetland restoration - Salt Pond MetaG R1_B_H2O_MG | ecosystem: Environmental > Aquatic > Non-marine Saline... | reverse complement strand
CAAGCCTCCGATTGATAGTTGTTCAGACAGATCTATAATTTTGCCTGTGCGGTCTACAAAAATGCAATTAAATTGCCAACCTCTGCCGTCAATTGCCAGTATATCGGATTCTTCAAATCCTGAGGTTAAGTATGCGTAGGCTGCATGGCTTTGATGATGATCAATATAGTAATACTGCGCTGTTTGATAACAGTCCCAGAGATGTTTTGGTCTAAAATTCAAGAACTCTGTATTTGGCAGTGTTTCTTCTAGGAGATCGATCACAAACTCCTGTCCGAGGTTGGACACTGTGAATGCAAATACATCATTATGAGAATATTTTTTGTAGTTGGGTACAAAGTGTTCTCGAAAGAACCGCCTGCTGGGTTCTTTATCGTGAGAATTTTCAGGATTGAGATTGTGCTTTAGCCTTGTGTATCTTTCTTCCTGTCTGTGAGTAACACCATCATACCAGTTGTGATCGTGAATGTTTACAGCAATAGAAAACAATGTTAAACCTCTTTGGACTGAATAAGTTTTTCGAGAATAATTTCTTTTTGTTTGTTTGGCCTGTTAGGAATAATGTCCATGCAGGATTCGCAGTACTTTTCAAACTGAAACAATTCATAGTTCATCATTTTGTCTATATTTTCCTGTGTCACTTCAAATTGCCGACTGCCGTTAATGACCTTTCTGCTACAGTGTCTAATTTTTTGTATTTCGAAATCAAAAACCGGTACAAGAGGAAATCTAGCGCATATGCGCCTATCAAGCTCGGGTGCCTGCTCGAGCGTGTGATCTTTAAAAAAATCTGGCGACCTTGAATTATATTCTTTAAATTCTGTGTTGTTATGATCGAGACTAGACAAGTCAAAGTTTTCTCTATATTTAAAATAGTTAGGTGTTTCGATGATTAGGTTATAGTTATTCTTTTTGTTTTCGCCAAAGAAATCATAGTTGCCCAACTTTTCAATTCTATCTTCATAAAAATCTAGAACTAGGTGTTCTATGTAAATTATTTCAGGATCGTCTAGTATGTGCGGATAAAACTTTCGTATAAGAGAGTTAGACAGCACCTGTATAACAAGGTTAGGGTACTTTTTAATTTCGGCGATGACCTCATCAAGATTTTTAATTAATCCGGGTTCGCCACCAAGCAAGCAGATCCTTGTCTTGTACGGACTAAGATACTTTACGGTCCTGGATAAAAAGTCCATGTCGACGTTTAGATTCCTCATTTCAAGTGTCCATGCTGTACAATAATGGCAACTTTTGTTGCAAGACTTTGAAAGATAAAAATCTACCGTTTTGTACTCAGATCCTTTTAGATCCTTGAGTGTTTTAAATGTCATCTTTTGTGTCCTTAGATGCCGCTAACTGAAAACTGCTGTTTTTTCATAATACCTATTGTGAATCGATATTAGTAGGTCGCAACGCATTAGCTTAACTTAAATTATATTTTGATTGTCAGACTTTTCTTGGCTCTTTGATACCCGATCCCACGATTTAAAAAGTTCGGCTTTTTCTTCTGTTATTTTCTGAGGAATATAAAATTCTTCTAGTTCAGGAAAAACTTCAAACAGATGACTTTCCCACTTAGTGCCCTCATAGAATTTATCTGCTCTTAGCAGGTATTCAAAAATATCTTGAATATCTATATCTGGGTCTGCCGGCATCTCTAAGGCCGCAACAATATCAGGCCAGTCTTGATATTTTGGTATTAGTTCGTCTTTTAGTTTTTTTGGAAGATTATTTGGGCGCAAGTGCTTGGGGTTATCTACATGCGCCCAATTTAACTGATTTATTACCGGGTTTTCTTTGCACCAGTCTACTACTTCATAGAATCTCAAGACACTAAGAAAAGACACCAAACCATTAAAATCAATAACAACATTAGGGTACTGTTTACAGATTTCAATGTTTTCTACCACCTTATCCCATACGGTTCTCCTCCGCATATATTCGATAGGTGCACCGATCCCATCAACAGAAGCAACAACTGTTACCCGATCAAAGTGGGGAATGTACTTGAACAAGTTATGTTTTCCTGCTTTGGTTTCTGTTAAATTGGTTTGATACTTTATGCGTATTCTATCAGAATGCCCAGTTTCAATTAACTTATCTAATAGCTCGTAATGTTTTTTCATTATCAGCGGCTCTCCCCCAATAATTTTTATACTTTTGATATACGGAGCTATATCGATGATCTGTTCTGTTATGCCTTCTGTTTTATCTTTCATTACAATTGAAAAATAATCTTCGCGCTTTTCGTTAATCTCTCCGAATATTTTTTCGCTGTATACCCCTTTCTTTGCCACATTCATGCGTGTAGTTGAATTTGCATGGTGACACATAAAACAGTCTAGGTTACACTCTGATCCGTATATTTTTAGTTGTACTTCGAATATGCGTTCCCCTTTGATTTTAAATTCGCCGGTTTCTTTGTATTTTGTCACCTGCCTTTCTATCTTATTCCAAAATAATGGATCATTGGTGTGTATTTTTAAACAGTTTGTTCTTCTTGATCTACCATATCGAGCCTCGTCTTGTCTGCATCTTTTACAGTGCTGATCGACGGTTTTAAGATCAGAGCCAGGAGTAGTCATCTCTCGGCGAAGATCGTTCATGTACTGACTATTCTCCATCCACTCTTTAAGCGAAACGTCCTCGACACTAATCCCCGATGGCGCACCGAAACAGCATGCACAGTACTGACCGTCAAGTTCGGAATAAATCTGTGTAAAAGGAATTGTACAGAAATAGATATCTTTGTTTTTTGCCTGCTGGACTATTGAGCCTTCTTTATCGGCAACTTCTCTGCCTTCGTCGTTTAAATTTTTCCACCATTCTTCGGTATTGATGTTTCCCGGCTCTGATCTATCACCGGGGCCGCCTTTCGTTAAAAAATCAGGTAATTTTTTCTCAGTCATAAACTTTAGTACTCCCAGTTTAGGTCAAACGCCCATTTCTTTTCGTGACACCAAAAACACTTGTGGCATTCCCAAGCAAAGTTATCGGTTTGTCTTGCTGTGCCTACGCATGATCGTGTTAACGGGTATAGTGTCTCCATTAAATTATAATCTTTATAAACACCGGCAACGAATTTTTTGTCAACATTTGCATACGCTTGGTAGATGTATAACCATTGACGATCATAATCTGCTCTATATTCTTTTATAGGCGGGTTTTCTTGATCTCTTCGACGTTCTGCTTTGTCGTAAAATCCCAGTCTTTTCATATCGTCTGTAGGAGGATTGCGCGTCATTCCATCTAGACGCACTGCACCCGGATAGCGTTTCATTAAATTCCAAGAAATTCTATCTACCTGTATGATTTTAGATACTTGTACTCGCCGCATTCCTTTTAGTTGAGGGTGTTTTTCGACTACTTCGTCACATTCCTTCCAAGTAACAAAGTCTTCTGTTCTGTCATTAAAGTCATTTATTTCTATGTCTCTAATATTGTTTTGCGGAAATTCACTTTGCATCCATTTAACTATTTCTTCAGCAGCATCGGCATCCTTGGGCGCATTTTGATCTCGACATGTAAACGGTATAACTTCAATTTGTGGAAAATGCGTAGACATCAAAAACAAAAGAGATGCAGAATCCAAGCCGCCCGATACTGATATGGGCGCTATACTAGGAACGTCTTCTGCAAACAAATCAATCGTTTGCCCGCCGTGTGTAATTTTCATAGATGCAGGTCTCCAAATTCTGTAACTATATCTATGCTATCTACAAGCCGCTGTTCTCGAATGTGATTGTATATAACAGCATAAGACTTCATATTTTTTTCAACAGCGTTAACCCCTACCATTTGATATTCGGCACACAACGGAAGATACAACTGCACTTGGAATCCAAGTTTTGCAAACGCAGTTGCCGAATACGGCTTTGTTCTTAACACACACCCGGCGGTATTCGTTCCGCCTATAATGATATTTTTTATATCAAAATGTCTATCGTCAGCTATCTTAATTAAATCTTCCGCACTGCGCGGGGGCTCGTCAAAGTCAATGTTTATCCACGTATGAGTATTTTCAATTTTTACGATCCTTTCAATTTCTTTTGTTTTCGTGTCTCGCTCGCTATGATTAGAAATAAAAAGCAACCGGCCATTTCTTTCTTCTAGTAGGTTTAGCAATGTAGAAAATCTCAAATTATTAGTATATTCGTCTCCCAAAACCGGATGGCCTTCAAAAGCTATTAAAAGTATTAAAGTATCATTTTTCAAAAGTTAGTCCTTTATTTTTAAATTTAAAATTTAATCAGCCCAATGAACAACTTCATTAAACTCGGGCTTTTTATCGTATTGTCCCAGACCGTTTTTTGCATAACTGTCTTGCAAAGACACTTTGCAGTAACCTATTGTAATTAATAACAGAGGTTTATGCTCAATAAATGCCATATCTTTCCAATCAGCAAGATCATTAGGAATAGCACAGGTGTAAGAAATATCTAGCCCTTCTTCTGTGCAAAAAGCTGAAAGATTAGCCGAAAACATACCGATCTCTAATGAGGTTCCGTTCGACACTTCGTCGATACATCGAACATGCATCGGCTCAAAAAACTCATCAAATTCCGCTATCATACGTCTGTAATATTCGTTCGGGGGTCTTACAGTCTGACTTATTACCAACAGATACGGATTGTTTTTTACCGTTGCAAAATTTGGATTTACGCCATCTTCGATATGCCCTGGGGTTTCTTTTTCGTTTGTTTTTTTCTTGTTAGAACAACACTTGCGCCATATAGATTCTTTTTCATCTTTTTTATCGGGCCCTAACACATAAACGTTATAGGGCATAAAGTTATTTTTTGAAGGAGTTACTTTCCATGCCTTCCAAAGAACAGTTTCTATTAGTTCTTTTTCTGGCACGGCCTTGTGATATTCTCTCACATGTTTTCTTTTATCTAAAAAGTCAATTTGATTCATTTTTTAAAACCTGCGTCGCACCACTATCTGTAGAATTATAGAATTCTTGTAGTTCTGGAAAAACATCAAATAAGTTCATTTCCCATTTAGTTCCTTTATAATAGTTGTCTATTTGAATCAGATAATCTAGTGTATCTTGATAATCTAGCTTTCCTGAACTTTCTTTCAATACATTTTGAATATCTGGAAATCCATCGTATATTGGAATTAATTTTTCTTTTAACTCTCGAGGTAAAACATTTGCACACAGCTTTTTTGGACCGCGTATTTGCGACCAATTTATTTGTGTATCTCTTCCGAACATTTCTACATTGTTGTTGTACCAATCTATCAATTCGTAAAATCGTAACACACTTAAAAAAGATATTGTGCCGTTCACATTAATTTTTACATTCGGATATTCGCTTACTGTCTTAATGTTATTTACAATATCATCCCAATTAGAGCGTCGCCTAATATAATTATTCGCCTTACCCATGCTATCAAGCGACACCGTAAATTCGAACAAATCAAATTCGGGAATAAAATTTGTAATTTTAATTTTTTCTAAATTTAAAACAGACATATTAGTCTGATATTTTACTTTGATATGTTTAGCTTCGCCTGTTTTAACAATGCGGTCTAAAAGTTGATAGAACTGTTTCATAACCAGAGGCTCGCCCCCGATTAATTTAAGATTATAAATGTAAGGAGCAATCTTGACTACCTGATCAATCATCGACTCCAGTGTTTCGCCTTTTATTGATTTTAGTTCTCGACCATTTTTTAAAGCATGTTCATCAAACACAGTTTGGCCAGACATTTTTAAATCGTTCATTGTTTTTGTTCTAGTTGAGGAATCGTAAGGTTGACACATATAACAATCAAGGTTACATTCGTTACCAAAGGCTTTTATCTGGACTTCAAAAATTCGATTATTAATACTTCCTTTACCTCGCCGTTTAAATCGCTCGACGGCCATGCGCAAAGGAAGCCAAAGACCTCGGTCGTTTGTTTGAATTTTTAGCGACGATTGTCGACGAGATCTACCATATGTAGCTTCTTGTTTCATGCATGCCTGACACCATGTCTTTGCAACAGTCAAATCGGAGTTGGGTGTGATCATTTCGTTACGCAGCTGATTAAGTCGCGGGTTGTTTACAAACCACTCCTCCATGCTGGTGTTGTAAATATTTGGACCTTTGGGATCTTCCTGTGCCCAGGAGCAAGGACCCCACTCGCCTTTTGTGTTTGTATACAGTTGTTGGAATGGCGCGGAACAAAACCAAATTTCTTGGTCTTTTATCTGATTTTCTAAAATATCAACTCTTTCAAACCATTTGCTAGTATCTACTTTTCCTGCGCCCAGAAACTTATCGCCGGGCCCTCCTTTGGTTAAATGGTTAGGGAGATCCTTATCTTTATCAGACATTATATATTTTCCTTAACTATGGTAATAACACTAGTTATCTCGCTGTCTGTAAGCCAAGCATGTACTGGCAGAGATAACACTGTGTCCGAAGCAATCTTAGAGTAAATACACTCGTCTTTTCGGTGCGGCAGATTGTTATACATACTGTTATCGCTTAATGGTATTTCATAATGTATAGATGCACTTAGCGCATCTTTAATTCGGTTGCGAGTTTCTTTGTCTTCAAATCTAACAACATACTTATGATAATTATGATTCACCCCAGCGGACATTGTTTGTGTTGCAATCGGTAGATTCGCAAACGCATCATTATATATTTTTGCAGTTTGTTGTCTGCGTTTTTGATTTTGTTCTGTGCTTTGCAGACGCAGCTTAATAATCTCTGCGTTTAATACATACATGCGACTGTTGTAACCTAGCATTTTAAAATCTTTGTCCTTGCCATGGCGTCTGAACAGTTTAGCAAGGTTTGCAACAGCATCGTCGTCTGTAAGTATAACCCCCCCGCCGTTAACGCCAGAAATAACTTTGTTTGAATTAAAACTAACAACGCTAGTGATACCAATAGTTCCCGCACGAACTCTGCCTAGACTGGCTCCCAAGCTTTGTGCTGCATCTTCAATAAACACTATTCCGTTTTCTTCACAAAATTTTTCAATATCACTAGTGTCAGACATGTTACCGAATAGGTGTGGATAAACAATTGCCTTAACTTTTTCGCTATACATGCGTTTGATACTATCTATATTCATATGATAGCTGTCTAGATCAATGTCGCAAAATACCGGAGTAGCCCCCACCATGCTAACGCATGCCGAACTACTAATCCAACTGAAGTCCGTTACTAAAACTTCATCGCCGGGCCCTACGCCGTGTGACAGTAGTGCGAAGTGTAATGCATCTGTAGCACTTGCAACGCTTACGCAATGCTTCCGGTCTAGGCGTTTTGCAAAATTATTTTCAAAGCCTTCGTTGTTCTCGTAGTTGGCTTGACTCATAAATCGATCAAACAGATCTAAATATGCATGTTTATTTTCCTGATATTCTCTATCCCAGCCGTCGTATGAAATCATCTATATCCTCTTCTTATCCCAAACAGATTTTACGCGGAAATTCCCTGCTTTTTTAAATTCTCAGCTATACATTCTGCCGCAATCTTGTTACTTTTTGCGCCAGGGTGATCGTCGTCTCTTGCATAGTCTACCCAGTCAAAAAGATCTACACCTATTTCTTTTGCGGTGTGTGTGAAAAATGAAGCCTCGTAATAGTAGGTTTTACCCTTCCAAAGCGTTCGGTCTGCTTCTATATAAAATCTATTTCTAATTGTCCAGTTATGCCTTGCATAATAATGCTTGTTGTTTGGCTGAACTCTTTCCCATCTTTGATTGTTGTAAAAATTGTCGTCGAAGTCAGAGTATCTGTCTAACGAGGACCATAAATGCACAACAGCCTCAGGAGGTGGATAGTTGTTATGTAAAATTAAAGAATTTATACAGGCCGAATCGATTCCAGAAGCACTAACACCTAAATTTATTACAGGCATGTCTAAAGCAGTTTCTAGCCTTGCCCATATTGTATCTTCTTCGGCATTTCCGATACCGGTAACAATGGAATCACCGATTATAACAACATGCTTACTCATATCGATTTTTTCAAATGTTTTTGTTCTAAACCCGTGCTCGTTAAATTTGTAATTAATTTTTTTATTGTAGTAATACCAATCGGGTCCGTACTTTTTTTGTAATTTTTTAAAATACTCGCAACAATCTCTTGGGGTCCCGTCCCAATCTACTGTTTGATTATGCATCTTTCCTAAAAATGCGTTCACAAAGATTCCATCTTTTTCCTTGGAAGCCTGTGCCACTCTTCGAGTGCTTTAGACTTATAACCCCAGTATTCTTTTTTTACTCGTTGTTGGGTGTGCTTTTTATCTGGGCTGGTCAGTTTAAAATCAACATTTTTTCTAAGTAAAGGACTGTCGGGATTAAAACCTCTATTTGTATTAACCAATAACAAACTAAAGTCTTCCTCTTCTGCAATTTCTATAGCACGATCAACTTCGTGTTCATTATACCCAAAAATTATATACTGCCAAACTATTACATGTCCGAGATCTCTTCCTTGTTGCATTCGCCGCCAAACATCATCGAAGTTGCTACCTACTCGATATAGCTCGCTTTTTTCGTCAATCCCATCTACGCCAAAATACCATGCATTTTCTCCCACACCATAGCTGTAGGCTTCGTCCCACCATGCATCGCTCTTACCGCTGCCTACTGTGGCAATTCTCACTGCTTTGCCCTGGCCGTCACACATTTTCAAAAGATTGAGAAACCGTGGATGATAAATGGGATCGGATATCTGACCGCAAAATGTCAAACCGTGATCATAGTAATCGAGGATTTTTTGAAAATGCTTTTCTTCTAGATCAAAAGATCTTTTTATCTGCTCTTGGCTCGATGTTTTTTGCCTGATACACTGCGGACATCTAAACACGCATCGATGCGACGCGTCTATGTTAGGCCTACATTTTTTTTGATGTTTTACGTATTCGTCAGTAATTCGCGCCATTTGCCTGATCCATAACCTCTTTTCGTTCTTCTTGTTTAAGAGCATCCATGTCTACATCAATGCCGCATTTTTTCTTACACATATAAGATGCATTTTCTGGGCTATTAAGCAGTGTTTGGAAAAAGTTTTCCCACTGGTCGGACTGAAAAATGTCCTCTAACGAATCATTTTTAGATAATAGCAGGTCTTCGTCTTTTAAACCGCATTCTTTTACATACCTATAAACAGGCGGATCGTCCATCCAGCAGCAAGGAAGCATAAAACCATCTGACGTGTACGCAGCGCCTTTGTTATCTTTCGTACCGAAGGATAGACATTTGGGTTTTATTTTCATTCAATCTCCTTCATAGCCTTAGCTATTGGTGTAATGTCGGGCTCTTTAATATCACGTGCCCAATAGACACTGCCGCCGTCTCTAAACGAACTGTCTCTAAAATAAATCACATTCTTCCCGTAATACTTACACTCTTGAAATATTCGAGGAGCAGGGTCAAAAACTTCCTTAGTATAAACATACGTGTTAAACATGTTCATTAGATTGTCCACTGGCACAAAGATATTATTATTCTTTATATTAACATAGTCTAAGTCGTATGTCAAAATTCCATGGTTTGGAAATCGGTCAATTATCTTTTCTACGCTTTTGTAATAGTTTTTGTTTGTGCCCAAGAAGAGATATTCAAACTGGGGCTCGGTATCTGCTTTTAGGGGCTTGTGAATGTGAAAATTAATAGTTTTTTCGAAGTGATCTCCCTCCCCCTGAGGATAAACTTCTTTGTCGCATAGATCGATAATGCTGTGTGGATTATAGAATTTAACAGCAAGGGGATATTGTGCAGGATGATTTTCCGAATAAACACTAATAACTCGGTTGCCAAATAGCCTGCGTAGGCTATTTTGTTGATGTACGTCATAATCATAGAAATTCTGCCAGGATAATGTCATCATGCTTCTACCCATAATAAGGGTAATATCATTAGGTTGAGGGGTTATGTTATCAAATTTAATATTTTCACAGTGGACATATTTGTTTGAAACAGCCCTAATATAATCATCGGTGGTAAAATCTTTGTGGCAGATAATAATTACCGCCGCATCGATACCGCTGCTGTTTAGGTAAGAACAGTACTCGTAACTATAATATAGTAACCCGTCTACTGGTTTACTTGTAACTACTAAATTAATCACAGTGTTTGCCAATAATTTTAATCAATATATAAATCAAATTTATTTTATTTCAATAACATTTATATTTCTTGGTTTAGAGCTATGCACAGCAAATTCAATTGTTTCTGGGAGTTGATGCACTGCACCATGCGGATCTACTGCTTCTTTGTTTTCGGCGATATTAACTATCTTTACCTCTCTAGGAGGATTTTCGGAAATCGAGTCGTTGTCTAGGCTGTAAGAATTCTCCTGTAATTGTGCGGTTAGGTTATGGCCGTTGCTTGCCCCTATGCACAGCTCGAGGTCATCGGATTCCCATCTAGGTCGATTCTCTTGCGGATATCCAATTCCTATGCCGTAGAGTATTTGCTTAGTATTGTTTATACACGCGTCCTCATATATACCTAATCTTTTTTCCCAGTAATTGTTATGATCAGGGCCGTTACCGTTACTCTTATTGCAGCCAGTAACTAGACCGTTTTTTATTGCCGTTCTCATAACCAAGCCCATTGCAATACCTACACTCACTACTGCATTCTCGTATCTCTCAGGTTCGTCTGTTGCCAACGGCAAGCCACTGTTACTGGAGTTTTGCATAGTGGGTGGTTGTTTGGTTACAAACACCATATACATGTTAGCATTCATTTGACTATTGCGTGCATTAGCAGGGGGATTCCTGCTTTGTGTGTTACCCCATGTATGTTGATACAAGTCAGCAATCACCGTTCTATCCGTTGTGTAATAGACGTCGTAGTACGCTTCGTGTTGTTTCGATGGCGAGTTTGCTGCAACCCATAGCAATCGGTTAACTACTTCGTCGGGTATTTGTTTTGTGTAATCCCAGTTCCGCTGGCATCGCTGCATTATGCGAATTATGTCCTGTTCCTCATCCCAGTCGTAGCTATCATATCTATACTTTGTTTTTTTGTCCAGCGACACAATTTTTCCTTCCAATATAACCTAATATAAATATATTTATAGTGCTATTAAGGAGAGATTGCTTATCTTTGATAAAGACTTCGAACACTCATCCCCTAGAGATTCACAGCTTACAGAACAGTTTAATATAACACCTATAAAACCAGTTTGCAAAGACGAATATATTAAGATTCCAATTGATTTGCCCTGGGACGAATTAGAAAAAGATGTGCCGTTAGCGTTTAACGAATTTGGGTGGTACGGCATGATTCACAGAATGCGCAGTGACTGGAAAAGAAGTAGTCTATACGGAGGGCTGGGTTTAACGTATAATCCTAATTATGTATTTAATATTCCTGCGCATGCCCAGGGGCTCGGCCAGCCGCGCTCTATTGATTTAAATATGGATCCTCATATTTGGATGGATTCGATTGCTAATTACGACTACAATAAACATGACGGTAACAATGTTGTTTCGGGGTTGAACACATATGACGACCCGCTAGGTCTACGAGTTCCGACTGATGTAACAAAATTTAGATCTTTTGCCTCGGTATTTCAAAAACTAAAAAGAAAAATGTTTCAGGGGAGGCTAGCTGAAATTCGAGCCAAAGAACACGGCCATCGAGTAGGGTCCGAAGACAAAGAGTTACACTGGCACACGGATGAGAGAAATGAAATTGTATCTAGATTGCTTATTCCTCTCTGTTATAGTGAAGATTATTACATCGAATTTAAGGAGTCGGGCACTAAATTATATTTTGAACCCGGCTATGCATACCACTGGAACACGTTAAAAATCCACCGATGGGCGTTTGACTATCATCCTAAGATCGAAAACAGAACCTGTATAGTACTGGGCTGGAGTCCCTGGTTAGAATTTGACGGGGAGACGTGGTCGCCGAACGAATACTGTGGGAGAATTCATCCTACAGATATGATCAAAAACGGACTGGTTATATAATTCTTTGTAAAATTAAAATGTTAGATATAAAAGTAATTAACGATGTAGACGAATTGGTTTTGTTTTGTAAAAAATGCAAAGATTTAGGTTATAAGAACAACTCAACCTTGAAAGAAATGCGATGGGAAAAAACAAAAGATTGGGGCGAATATTGGGGAGCATGGCAGAATAACACACTTATAGCAGTTGCAGGCGCGCATCCCTTACCTGAAGTTGACTCTAATGCAATCAGGGTGTTATTTAGGGGTTGCCAGCTTTATAGTCCACATTTGGGGATAAGTCCTAGTCACATGAATAGTGTCCCTTTTAGAGATATATTGCCCTATCAAATTGAAAAATATCGAGATTACGATTTGTACATAACTACAAACATCACTCGAGATAACAGTGGAAAAATGCAGCGCAGTCATAGAGCGATGAAACTGTTATCAAAGAAAAAAATTGTTGATCTGCATATAAAAGAAGCAACAATCTACAATACTAATCAGAGCGTTTGGAAATTAAATAAGGACAATTATTTTGAAGTTAGACATAGATTGGAATCATCTTAAAAAAATTAATGCAGGGTATTTTAAACATTTGTATTATGCTACCTATTTTAATTTTCTTGGACTGTTAATTTTTATAACTGGGACTATACACAGCCTATTCCCGTTTTTGTTCGCGTTTACTCCTTACAGATTAGCCAAGAAAATAGTTAATGAAACTGAAAAACATTTTATCAGCCGGGATTGACATTCGATCGAGCGGAACTACTGGTGTTCCTAAAACTGTATTCCAGCCTCCCTCGAAGCTTGCAGCGGCCAACTCGGCCGCAATTGATAGTCAAAAAATAACAAGCAAGAGCAGGATCTATACTGTCTGTAAAATAGAGCATGCGGGCGGCCTTTTAGCACAGACCTTACCAGCATACAGTATTGGATCTGATGTAGTAATAGAAAAATTTAATGCGTATCGCTGGCTGAAGGAAATACACAAATATTCACACACCCACTTAACACCGAGGCATTGTTTAGCAATAATGAAAACCAAAGAGTTTTGGAATTCTAACCTCAGTAATATTTGGATTACCTGCGGTAGTGATCCTGTAACATGGGATATTATAGAATCGTTTGTAAATCGCGGCTGCGTCTTTATGGCAAACTGGGGCATGACCGAAGTTGGTCCGTGTGCAATCAATACCGTATTTTCTGATATAGAAACCGTAAAAGCATACAAAACAAATCAAATATCCGAATATTGCATAATGGGTGATAGGGCATACGTTGATTATAAAATTATTAACGACGAACTTTATGTTAACGGAGACATATGTGTATACAACGATTGGTTTCCCACTGGCGATTTAGCGGAAAAAAATAATAACGGAACTTTGTACTATCGTGGAAGAAAATAACTGCATAGCGATATGTTTCCCGCAGGGAGCCGGCGGACATATTGCAGGAAGAATATTAGCATCTTGCAATAATGTAGCTTGGTACGATCATCGACAAAACGGTAAATTCCCGTGGGATCCCTATACATTAGGATCTGATTATGATTTCTCTCCTTTGCACTTCAACAAACGTTTTGCCGGCGCCGAAGGTAAAGGAATCTGTAAGTTAACTGTGCCGCCGGTACTAGATATGGCAAGGAAGCAAGAATTGCTGTATAATAAGGACGTAATTTCTAAATGGAAGGAGTCTGTAAGACCAAATAATTTGATCTATACCCTACATGCTAATTTAGACGAAGCTAAAGATTTTTTCAAGCCGGCAAAATTTTTAGTAATAATTCCAGATAATCTAGATCAATTGATCGACCGATGGCTGAAAACTACATATTACTATTACGTAGATCCGAAAGACAAAACGTATCGATACGGAGATCTATACCAAAAAAAAGCAGACGATTATAGATTAGATATTAGAGAGGTATTAAAAAAAGATATGATACCTCAAATTGAAAATTATAAAAGACACGCAACCGAAGATGATATTGTAATTTCACAAGTTAGCACATTGTACGATTGCGATAATTTTAGAAAAATTTGTCGAACATTTAATTTAAGTTTTAATTTGTCAGCCTATGAAAAAACTGTTGGCCTAGCAAAACGATTTTCACAAACATAAGCGAACTTTTACCTATCTTGTGAGGTTTGAGAAAATAAAATAGTCAATAACAAATGTGATCTCTGCACCTATAAATACCGATAACCAATAATTGCCGATTCTGTTCCAGATTTGTTTTATTAACCACCACGCTGCAATAACTCTAGCAACATAAAAAATATTTGTGATTAACAGGCCTGCCAATGATGCTGACAGTCCATCTTGAAAATAACCATCAAATACAAAGTAGTCAAAAACAAAGCTTAGTTCTGCCATTACAAAAACAGCAGCATAGTAAGGTAGCCACTTCAACAAAAACCGAACTAGTGGTCCAGAAACCACTAGTCGGTATCCAACATAAACTAAATTGGCAATAGCCAATTCAATCATTGATTAATTCTACCTTGTAAACACTATCAAGGCCAAATGCCTGTTGGTTTACAGTGACCAAAGTTTGTAGGCTGTTTTCTGTAATAAATGTTATTAGGGTTTGGAAATGCTCCTCGGCATCATCTCCGATAATCCATTCATAATCACCTACTTTCTCGCGTATAACTGCCATACTTTCTTCACTATTAGCAACCTGACGTAATGCGTTTTGCAACACCTCTGCATTTGGATTATCCTTCGACACCCACATTGCTTTTTGTAGTCCGTCTCTAAAACTTTTCACCAGCTTATATGCATCATAGAAATCTCCACTAGGTGCTTCTCCCCAACGCTGTTCATATAACGTTTCAAATTGCATTCCGGGATAGTTTGCATCATCAGCATGTGTCCCGTCGGGTTGTAATACACCATGATGAAACCAAACCTCTGCATCACCTGACTCAATTAGCGGTGCAACATGCTTTTTAAATGCGGCTGGGTTTTCTCTTGTGCCATTTAATTCCCCACGACGAAACGCCAAGCGCCTCTCACCGCCTGACATTCCGTATACCCATGTCACTGTACTCTTAAAGCAACTGATATATTCGGCGACAGTGTCTTTTGGGCCACAGTTAAGCAGAGTTATTGCAAACGCTTCCGGTACCATTCCGCTACCCGCCGAAAATCGTGGATTTTTCATGTCGTCTTCTGTGCGCTTGCCTGCAATGATGTTTAAGTTCATAAGCCCAACGCTGGTATAATCGTTATAGTTGTAATCGACGTTTTCTTGGAGGAAGCTTACTCCGTTGCCTCCGTGAGAAATCATTATAGTTTTATCGTCGTGTTGAAGTTTGTTGTGAAACTCATTAAACCCTGCAATATCTCGTGCACCGGGTATATGCTGTATTACAATATCTTCATCTAGATACTTTTCCATTTCAATAGCAACAATCTCTGCCCAAACACTAGTTCCACCACCGGGCTTTTGTGGCACTACAAATGTATATTCAGCCTGCGCCACAGTGAATACACTAGTGGCTATTAGCCCTAATAATAAGTTTTTTGATTTTGTCATTTTATATCTCCTTTATGCATAATCAATTGAGTTTCGTTTGAAAATAAAATACAGCACCACACATATACAACCACCAACTAATGATAAGAATAACGGTCGTTGCAATAACTGCTCAAACGAATATAGTGCGGTTAATTGAAGCGAAAGGCTTTCAATTCGGTCTGCCAAGATATAACCAATAAGCAAGGCAGGTCTACTAAAGCGGTGTTTTTTACATGCAATTCCTAACAAAGAAAATATTCCCAGCACAGCATAGTCTTCCCATCCGCCGGTGTATTGAACACATGCCCATATAATAAACAACAGTAACACAGGAAAATAATAAGCATAATTAACTTGTGCTGCACGGGCAATCGCAGGGGTGAGTGGAATACAAATAAGAGCAACCAATACAGTAGCAGCTAAGAACCCAAAGGTCATTGCTGTAAAAAATGTTTTGTCTTCTAGCAGCATTGGTGTGCCCATTTCTAATCCTAGATACATAAAGAGACTCATCAATATAGCAGCGAATGGTGCACCGGGAATACCAAACAGTACGGTAGGTACCATGCTACTTGCTTTCTGAGCATT
>Ga0102930_1000320_pt1 | contig 16128 bp, 12 predicted proteins | sample SalPon1_B_H2O_MG_FD_84514 | JGI IMG/M metagenome (GOLD analysis project Ga0102930, IMG submission 84514) | Salt pond water microbial communities from South San Francisco under conditions of wetland restoration - Salt Pond MetaG R1_B_H2O_MG | ecosystem: Environmental > Aquatic > Non-marine Saline... | reverse complement strand
GCATTGCTTCAATAATGGTCTTTACGGGTCGAGCCCCCGCTGAAAGTGGCTGTAAACTCACTGCAATTTGCCCATAACGATCACCGTATAAAGGCTCCGTTTCTGAAAACTGCATGCCGGCATAAGTAATCACCGAACGCGTATCGTCGGCTTGCAAATGCTGGCGCGCTTGTTTTTCGACCGCCAAAGTCGCTTGCGTGGTCTGTGCCAGTGAACTAGCTTTGGGCATCTCTACATTGATATAGAATAGGCGTAAACTATCGGCCGCAAAAAAGTTCATGGGAATCAGCCCCGCCCCCACAATCCCCACCGAACTAAAAAATAGCGCTACTAGAAAAAACAAAGTAATAAAAGGATAACGCAGCACTTTAATTAGCACGCGCGCATACTTGATCTGCACCCAATGCGTGACTTTCTGACGGATGCGTTGGGTGCGTGAGGGCTTAGCAAAATTGACATTAGCCGCGCCAATGTGGGCGGGTAGCATCCAAAATGCCTCAATCAAACTAATCGCCAAAGCCAAACTCACCACCATAGGAATCACGCGCATAAACTGCCCTAAAATGCCCGGCAGTAGCATGAGCGGCAAAAAAGCAGCAATAGTGGTGAGCACAGCGGTTGTCACCGGCAAAGCAATCTCATGAATAGCACCCAGCGACGCATCGAGCGCATTCATCCCCCGTTGTATGCGGTAGTAAATAGACTCAACCACGACCACCGCATCATCCACTAACATGCCTAATACAATCACAATGCCAAGCAATACAGTAACATTCAGCGTTTCCCCCCACATATCCAGCACCCAAAAAGTGGCCGCTAGAATAAAGGGAATGCCAATCGCAGTCAGCAACGCAATGCGCCCGCCTAAAAACAACCAAGCCACCATCAAAACCAAAGCTAAGCCAATCAAAGCATTGCTTTCCATGACACTAATGGCTTCGCGCGTGGGAATAGTCTGGTCATCGACTAAGACTAACTCCACGCCCGTGGCGGCACTGCGCGTATTACGCTCCGCAATATAAGCTTTCAGCTCATCCAATAAATCTAGAATATTGGTTTTATCTTTTTTCATCACCGCGAGCATGACGGCTGGCTCGCCATCTAAGCGTACTTTTTGGCTCGCTTCACTGCGCACACGCTGCACATCGGCAACACGTGATAACGGCACTTCACCACTCACACCGCTTACGGGTAGCTCGGCTAAAGTGGCCGGATCGCTGCTTTTTCCCACTAAACGCACCAGCCAGCTTTCTTGGTCTACTTTCACTGTGCCTGCGGATAAATCCTGAAACCATGCTTGTACGGTATCCGTCAATTGCCCCGGCGTTAGCGCCAAAGCTTCCAAAGCCTGAGTATCAAAACGCACTTGTAATTCGGGTTTATCCAAGGCTACGGCATCAACACGATCAACGCCCTCCACTTGTTCTAAAGCTTTGCGCACATTACGCGCCTGAATGCGCAAATTCTCATCGTCGCTAATACTTTGAATGGCAATCATCGCTGCTGGAAACGCGTTCGCTGTGGTAATTTCCAAAATCTCGGGCTCCACCGCTTCATCAGGAAATTCTTGCTCTGCGCTTTGCACTTCACGGCGTAAATCCGCAATACGCTTATCGAAAGTGCGCTCATCAATATCTTCAAAGCGCACCAGTAAGCTAGAGACATTTTCGCGGCTATTGCTGGAGACAAATTTAATATCCGCTAAACCTTGGATCGCGTCTTCCAAAGGGTCTGTAATCCGTTTTTCTACATCCGCCGCACTCGCTCCCGGCAAGGCGGTGGTGATTGAAATCCAGTTAAAATTAATGGTGGGGTCTTGCTGGCGTGGCATGGTGAGATAACTCATTAAGCCCACCACTAGCACCAAGACAAAGGTCAAGTTAGCCAGCACATGATTTTGGAGCAAGCGTCGATACATGATTATTCGCCCTTAATTTGCTGGATCAGTCTGCTTGATCAACGATATTAATTGCTTCACCATCGCGCAGGCGAATGCGATTCTCATCCACTAAACGCGTATCAGCAGGTAAATCCGTTAAAACCGGCTGCCCTTCTAAAGCGTTTGGCAACACCTTAAAGCGCGCTTCTCCATCGACAGCTAGCATAACGCCTAACTGACCATCGCGGCGCATAATCCATCCTGCCGGAATAGCCGGCAAGCGCCCTTGCCAGTGAACCTGTCCTTTTTGTCCAGCCGGCAAACCACTACGCTCGATCAGGCTAAAGCGTACGGTTTGAGTGCGCGTTGCGCCGCTAATTTGCCCAACGACAGCCCGTACTTGTAAGGAGTAGCTTTGCCCTTCGGCCACAAAACGCAACTTGTCTACCTGCTCTAAATCACGCAAATCATCCGCGCTTAAATCCGCTGTCACTTCGACAGCGGCTGTTTCCAACATTTGAAAAGCGGGGTTCGCCGGATTCGCCATCTGTCCTAGCTGCAACTGGCGCTGGGTAATTTGTCCATCAAAGGGAGCGTTGATACGGCAACGCCCAACAGCTATCTCCGCAGCCGTTACTTGGGTTTCTGCAGAGGCTAACTCAGTACGCACGCTTTCTAGATCAGCCTTGGCTGCTGTCAATTCGGCCCGGGCTGACGTGACTTCTGCGCGCGCTGCATTGACATCTTCTTGGGCGGCCTTAAACGCACTTTGCGCGGACTCAAATGAACTCCGCGCTTGATCGAGCATTTCGGTAGGTATTAAGCCATCTTGGCGTAATTTTTGATTACGTTGCAATTGTGTCTGGGCGAGGCGCAACTGGGCTTGGGCGGAGGGAACGCGTTCTTGTGCCGCCGCTTGGCGCGCTTGAGCAGCAGCAATACGACTGCCTGTCGAAGCGGCTCGTGCTTGAGTGGCTTCAATACGCGCTTTGGTGGTGGCTACCGCTGCTTTGGCTTGGCGTAAATTCACTTGTGGATCGCGGCAATCCAAGGTCGCTAAAACATCACCCTGTTTAACTTGATCCCCTACTTGTACCGATACTTGTTTCACTTGTGCCGCTAATTCTGCACTTAGCGTGGCATCATTTAAGCTGATCAAGGTAGCCGGTACGCTACGTGCTATCGGCTCGCTAATATCGCCTAAGCGCTTGACAGTTACTGACAAGGGCGCCGTGCTTTGTTCTTGTGCCCAAACAGGCGGCATAGTGAGTAAAACTAAGCATAAAACCTGTTGTATCGTCGTGTTAAAATAGCGCATGTTTTGTTTGTCCAGATGCTTTATTGCCAAAGGTGGAGAGCAGGATATAACATAAATTAAAACGGCTGCTAAGCAGCATTTACATAAAGGTACGCATAATGCGGAGGCTGTATGTTTGCAATCATTCGAAATGGCTTAGCGCTGATCGGGCTATTAGCTTTGTTAGGTGGTATTTTTAGCTTTGCTACGGCTCAACAAGACAATGCTAATCAAACTGGTTTTAATTTAATGGCAGAAATGGCGATCATTAAAGACCTTGACCCGAAAGCCATGCAAGTTTATAGCCAAATGTGGCAAAAGCTCAAAGACACTAAAAATAGTGCAGCCGCTAGCGTTTGGAAAGTACCCTTAGCAGAAGGCGTGTCTTGGCAGGATGCTGAAGAATCTATGCGCTTAATTGCTAATGAGCACAATATGAGGGCGGTTGGCGAATTGCCGTTATCCGAGCAAGTTGAGCTGGAAACAGACGAAGAGCAGCGCTTTTTGAAAATTTATCAGTTTTGTGACCCACAAACCGCGATGCAAATGGTGAATTATCACGCTGCTTTTGCCGCTTACCTGCCTTGTCGCATTGCGATGGTCGAAGACAAGCAAGGAAATTTTAACTTATACGCTTTAAATATGGATATTATGATCTATGGCGGCGCCCCCTTGCCGCCCGAACTGCGAAAAGAAGCAGAACGGGTCAAACGCATTATGCTCGATATTATGAATCGCAGCGCGATTGGCGATTTTTAAGCTTGTTTCGCGGCTGGGCTTGTTTTGCAGCCCGTGAAAAAACACACATCATCACTTTCTGTCGCACTATACGCCCGTACTTTAGCGGGTTCTGGTGTAGCAGGCATTGCTGGTGTGGGTGTTGCTGTATGAATATGTTCTTCGGCGGGCGTTTGATTATCAGCGCCTGCAAATACGCCAAAGCCTAATAATAAAAGACTAATATACCAACACCAAAAGCCCACTTCTTGCCCCAAAATAGGCGTGCTGCTACTACTAGCAGGAATCACATCAAACCAAAATGCCTGTGTGGCGAGCAGCATCCCTAAGCCTGAAATAATAGCGGAGCTAATCGGGCGGGTATACATGGTCAGTACACCGGCTAGCAACATAAGATTGGCATACCAAGCAAATTGAAAAATCGCTAAGCCCATCCAGCCGGTCACAAACACCCAGTAGCCCATGATCGTGCCTGCAGGCGTCTTAAAAACGGGCAAGCCCAATGAAATAATCCACAGCAGGCCAGCTAAAAATAAAGCAACCGTCGACATGGACAGTTGTTGTTGTGGGCTTTTTCTAATCACCATATCCATTACACACTCGCGATCCATTGGGGTGCTATCAAACGATTAATTAAAGGGGTTCATAATGAGATTATAAATGCTTACTAGCACTTATGCAGGTCTCAAATAGCACAAGTCTATGTTTTCACCAGAAAATAGGCATTTGCGATTTTTTTTAGCTCAATCAGCATGCTACTTCCATTAATTTTTTCGATTAATCCATTTGTCTCTTTTATCTTTGCTAAAGCTTAGCACAACGCATAAGTTAATATTATTACGACTACAATATGCCTATAACTTATGCAAACTAATCATCCCAGACATAAAAAACCTTGGCCCACTTCTTCCTATCACTACTTACTCATTAGCATTATAGGCCTAGCCAGCCTATTAAATAATGAAATAACAGCCGCATCAAGCACACAGCACCCTAGCCCCATCCATGAACTAGAAGCCACTTCAGCTAGCGCTTTACCCATGCCTAAAGACGATCGGGAAGAGACTTCTACATCACCTAGCGCCCAATTACGCTTAGGTGAAACTGACAGCCAGCCTGATTGGCAAATCGACACGACGCAGCGCTCCTTGGTACAAGCGTTTTATAAATCTGTTTATAACGGCTCCAACCATACAACACCCGCTTGGACAGGTAGCATTGCCAACTGTGAAGCGGGCACCATAGACCCAGCTTTTCGCCAAGCAGTATTAGCACGCATCAATTATTTTCGAGCCATGGCTGGTGTGCCCGCCACGATTCGCCTTGATGAAACCCTAAGCACTAAAGCACAACAAGCTGCTTTAATGATGAGTGCTAACCATGATCTTAGCCACTACCCCAGTTCATCATGGGACTGTTATAGCGCAGAAGGCGCTGAAGCTGCTGGCAGCTCAAACTTGAGCTTAGGTGTTTATGGCCCTAATGCGATTAGCAGTTACATAGAGGACTATGGCGCTAATAATACGACCGTAGGACACCGAGCTTGGTTACTCAAACCCCAGCAAAGCACAATGGGGATCGGCGATGTACCTGCAAGCAGTTACTACCGCCCCGCTAACGCTATTTGGGTCACAGCAAGCAGCGACCCGACCACTGTCACCATGCGCGATGACTATCTTGCTTGGCCACCTCAAGGTTATGTACCTTATAGCATTACCCCGACCCGTTGGTCATTGGAAAAGCCAAACGCTGATTTCAACAACGCACAAGTGACAGTGAAACAAGCCGGTGTGGAGCAAAATGTTACGATTGAGTCTTACAGCAACGGGCGTTTAGTTTGGCATCTGGTTGATAGCAACCCCAATCAAAATAATGATTGGCCACAACCGAATCAAGATATCAATTACGATATTAGTGTTTCTAATATCAGCACACCAAATGGTACAGAAGACTATCAATACCGCGTTACTGTTTTTGATCCGCTACAAGATACCGACGATACGCTAGCTGCACAGGTGAATGGTGCTGAGCAACCTAGTGCAGGCATCAGCAGTTATTATACCTTGGACGGCATTACGAACGCGCTTAATTACCAAGGACGTTTAGCAGAAATCACCGACAGTAGCGGTGTTTATAATGCTGAAGATGACTCGCTGGCTATTGTTGACCACACCAGTGACGCTTACACACTGCGTAATATAGGCGGTTACAATAATCCTAGTTACATTTACAAGCTGTCTCCCGAAAGCCGCTTTGAAAGCTTTCAACTGGCTGATACCTACATCCCCTCTAGCAGCAGCGAATTAAGCTTTAAAGCGCGCCTAGGCTATGCCACCACTAAACAAGTGGCTACGGTGCCGGTTAGTCGTGATGGCGGTGTTAATTGGCAAACAGTCTATACCCAAGCAGGGGAAAGTAACGATGAAGACGCGCCGCCGGTGGATGACAGCTTCGTTGAGCACCGTATTTCTTTAGCCGACTATGCGGGGCGCTTTATTAGCGTACGCTTTAATTATGCCTATGATGGTTTTCATTATGTTGGCAACGATAAGAATGTCAGCTTTCTCGTCGATGACATCACCCTTAGCCATAGTGAGCGTGTTGTCGAGGAAACATTACTCAGCCCCAATAATAATAATCAAGTCAGCTTCATACCAGAGCGAGACAAGCAATACGCCTTGGCCGGCCGCGCTACACTGTGGGAAGACTATCCTGCTTTAGAATGGGGTGCTGCGATGAAAATTGACCCTAGTGCCGCACCTGCGCTTGAGGATTTGCAACTCAATTTGCGTGCTTTCTTACAAGGACCCTTTAATCCTACGGAACAAATGATGCGCGATGGCTTAAGAGCGGCTGCCTTAATTCCCTCACAGCAGCCTTATGACCGTGCGCCTTTTAACTACGACGGCACCGAAACAGCCGCAACGGATAGGTTGGCAGAAACAGGCGCCAATGCGCCCGTTGATTGGGTATTAGTTGAGTTGCGTCATGCCAATGACCCAAGTGTTATCGTGGCACAACAAGCGGCTTTGCTACAACGCGATGGCGATATTATGCAGGCGGAAACGAGTGCAGACACTTTAATCTTCCCGGACTTGCCCGCTGATTCGTATTATATAGCCATACGGCATCGCAACCACCTTGGGATAATGACGGCCAATCCTATTCATCTAAGCACAACACCTACACAAGTGGACTTTACGCAGAGCACTACGCCCACTCATGGTGATAATGCTCGTTCTTTAAACAATGAACACGCTTTGATGTGGGCAGGTGATATTAACGGCGATCAACGCTTGATCGCAGCAGGGCCGAACAATGATAGCTCCTTCATTCTTAGCCAAATTTTAAGCGCAGCCAATAATACAAGTCATGCTAGCAACTACCGCCTAAGCGGTTACACTGCTACTGACCTTAACATGGATGGCAGCACTTTATACGCTGGTGGTGGCAATGATCTTAACTTATTAGCCATCAATATATTGCTTCATCCACAAAACCCAAACTTTACTTTTAACTATATTATTGGCTCAACTCTGCCTAATTAAATAGTCATTAATGGCTAGAGGGGATAGGCTATGCTTATCCCTCTCACTGTTAATAAAAGGATTAGGCAATTCATGTTTGATACCCTTAATGCTTGGCTCGTCCAGTCTGAAGCTTTCCTCGTGAGTCTTGGTATTGTATCCATTTTCCTATTCGTATTTTCATTACTCACCCTACCTTGGTTAATCACTTTACTGCCTAGTGACTATTTTCAGCGCCCTATTCATCATGAAAGTTGGGGCATGTTGCGCAAGCCTAGCAATGTAATACGTAATGTGTTGGGGTTATTCATTGTTCTCTCAGGGATATTAATGTTGATACTACCCGGACAAGGTTTGCTCACTATTTTTCTAGGGGTCGCTATTATGAACTTCCCCGGAAAATACGCCCTAGAGCGCCGTATTATATCCCACCGTGGCGTACTACAAACCGTCAATTGGATGCGCCAAAAAGCAGGCAAAGAGACTCTTAAGGTCAATTAGTTCCCGCCTGTGAGCGCAGTTTGCCTGTAGCTCGCTACCAAATATCCCTAATGGAACGTCTTTTGGCTGAGGATTTTAGTGCTTAAAACTTAACTAGCACGCTGAGCACCGCTTTGGAGTCAACCAAGTGGTGCTCAATATAACGTTAAGTAGAACGTGGCGGTTGCGCCGGTGCGGGGAAGGCTTTACGTAGCGCTTTAATGAGCGATTGAACTTGCAATTCAACGCTGGTGTTAATAATACCCACCTCTGATTCAATCACGCACTCATCTAATTTTAATTGATGATCAGCTAAGACCTCTAAGTGGCTAGCTTGTTTTTCCCAGTCCTGCAGTTGTTCAGCCACTACTTCACGCATTTGTGGATTAACACGCACAACGAGCTTTTTACTACCGCGCACCAATTCCATCCCACGCCGCACGGTACTTTTAACTAATTCTTCATTATCAAATTCAGCAATAATCTGTCGCACTGACTCAATCACCACTTCAGTCAAAGCCAGCTCTACATTACGCAGGCTTTCATTCATGCGCACGGTAAACTCTAATAATTGCTCGACTAATTGGTGATGCGCTTGTTCACGACCTTGCTGAACGCCACTTTGAATCGCTTTGGCAAGCGCTTCTGTGGCGCGTAATTCACGCTCTTTTTCACGCGCTGCTAGCTTGCGTAATAGCTCTTCATAACTAACAAGGTGTTTATAATCATCGGCTTTGAGTACCGACTGGCCGGACTGTAGCTGTGAGTCCAGCGGCTTAATTGAAACGAATTTGTCCATCGCTGTTTACCCCCACACGAATTTCTATAGCTATTTTTTGTATTAAGGCAGCACACTCTTTACTGTGGCCGTGCAAATCTTGGCTTAAAGGCTTCATTTTTTTATATAAGGTGTACCACTCATAGGGTAGCTTCAGCATTAAACGCTTGCGTAAAGCAGGTGGGTAATCTTGTAAGGCTTCATGCAAACATAATAAACCGGCCACAATCAAACTAGACCGAGCACCTAACTGTTCGGGTAGTTTAATATCTAGTGTCATTTTACCTTTCATTAACGTGGCACGGCGCTGCATAAACAGGAAAATATCACTACCCAGCTCTTGTTGGATCGACTCAACCTCTTCACGCACCACAACACGCTTGACTTTGGTGTAATAAAAAATTGCACCTATATGCAAAATTAATTTTTCCAGATCGCTACCAGACCATAGAGCAATGCGCGTTAGGGAATTGGAAAAATTAAAAAATACTTGATTTTCTAGGCCAAAGCGCCGTAGTAAGTATTCCACAATACGGTCAGCACTGCGTTGTTTGCCGACGAGCTTCTTGATCAGCGGGCCATCCGGCATCTGCTCAAGCCAGCTATCATGCGTATAGTGATCCGGTCGGAAGTTAAACTCCCAAACCAGACGCGACAGCTTGTTCTTGCGGGTAGCATCTACCAGTTGATTATCCATTTGTTATCTTAAAATTTGTAAATGGTGGCCATTATCGAACAGGCCAATAAGCTTGACGAGTCTCCCAATGACAGCCGGAAGTTTTCACGGGTCAAACGAAATGAAGCGCTTTATTGGAGTTTGCATTTACTAGTCACACTTTTAGAATAACGCTTTTGTTAAGAAGATGAGAAAATAGCAGATGGACGAAACACAACTCCCCTTACACACGCACTTGAATTTGGAAACAGCCCCCATTCAATGGCCGGAGTTAGAGCGCTTTTTTGCCCGTGGCCGTGTGATTCAGGTGGATAGTGCTTTGGATTTGGTGGCAGTGGCTACAGCACTGGCAAAAGATGATACCGATTATTTTTCAGCTTGCTTGGACAAGCAACAAATACAGCACTTGAGCAATGAAACTGCTAAACGTTGGGCGCAACATGATGAACATTTATGGGCTGTAGTGGTTGCACCTTGGGTATTGGTGCAGGAGCGTGAGGCTTAAACTTGCGCCGCCACTAAGCGGGTAGTGGCAGACGCAATAGTCAGTCGTTTATCTCTATTAGCGCTCTATTAGCGGTTAGCGCGCTGGTCGATTAACTCGTCGACCACACTCGGATCAGCCAAGGTCGAAGTATCCCCTAAGCTATCCAGCTCATTGGCAGCAATCTTGCGCAAAATACGCCGCATGATTTTGCCTGAGCGCGTTTTAGGTAAACCGGGCGCCCATTGAACAATATTGATCTTAGCGATAGGGCCAATTTCTTTACGCACTAGATCCACTAATTCTTTCTTCAGCGTATCATCGCCTTCCTCACCGGCCATTAGCGTGACATAAGCGTAAATACCTTGCCCAGTCATTTCATGTGGATAACCTACAATCGCGGCTTCAGCCACTTTGTCATGCAAGACTAAAGCGGATTCAATTTCAGCCGTGCCCAAGCGATGACCGGACACATTGAGCACATCATCCACCCGCCCCGTGATCCAGTAGTAGCCATCTTCATCGCGCCGCGCGCCGTCGCCCGTGAAGTAATAACCGGGATACATGCTAAAATAAGCTTCAACAAAGCGCTCATGGTTATTGTACAAAGTACGCATCATAGATGGCCAAGGGAACTTAATACACAAACTGCCTTCTGCTGGGCTGGTGTCAATTTCTTGGCCTTGGTCATCTAATAAAACCGGCTGCACACCAAAGAAAGGGTTGGTCGCTGAACCGGGCTTAAGCGGCGTTGCACCGGGCAAAGGTGTCAGCATGTGCGCACCCGTCTCTGTCTGCCACCAAGTATCCACAATCGGGCATTGACCCTTGCCGACCACATTGTAATACCATTCCCACGCTTCTGGGTTGATAGGTTCGCCCACCGTCCCTAACACGCGCAGCTTATCCAACTTGGCTTTTTCGACAAATTGATTCCCCGCGCCCATTAGCATGCGAATGGCGGTTGGCGCTGTGTAAAACAACGATACATCATGCTTATCACACACATCCCAAAAACGGCTCGCATCAGGATAGGTGGGGATGCCTTCAAACATCAAGGTGGTCGCGCCATTGGCTAACGGTCCATAGACGATATAAGAATGGCCTGTGACCCAACCAATATCTGCCGTACACCAATACACCTCACCGTCTTTGTAATCAAACACCGTTTTGTGTGTCATGGCTGCCTGTAATAAATAGCCACCTGTGCTATGTAAAACACCTTTAGGTGTACCTGTAGAGCCGGAGGTGTACAGAATAAATAAAGGATCTTCAGCATCCATCACTTCTGCAGGGCAATCTGCTGAAGCTTCAACCATCACCTCGTGATACCACACATCATGATCAAACCAATCAACGGGATCGCCGCCACGCTTCACCACAACACAGGTATGCACACTAGGGGCTTGCTCGATCGCTTTGTCAGCATTCTTTTTCAGTGGGACACGCTTGCCACCACGCATCGACTGATCCGAGGTAATCACCACGCCACATTCCGCATCATTAATACGGTCACGCAAGGCATCTGGCGAAAAGCCACCGAAGACAATGGAATGGATAGCGCCCAAACGTGCGCAGGCCAACATAGCCACGGCCGCTTCGGGAATCATAGGAAGATAAATAGAAACACGGTCGCCTTTTTTGACGCCCCGACTTTTAAGCACATTAGCGAACTTACAGACTTCCTCGTGCAGTTCTTTGTAGGTGATTTTGCGATCTTCTTCGGGGCTATCGCCTTCCCAAACAATCGCTACCTGATCACCACGGCTTTCTAAGTGACGATCTAGGCAATTTTCTGCCACATTTAATTGGCCACCCGCAAACCAGTTGACATGAACATCGTCTTGGAAGCTCCAATCTAGCGTGGTGTCCCATGGCTTTTGCCATGTCAGGTATTGTTTGGCTTGCTCTGCCCAAAAGTCCTCAGGATGATCGACAGACTGCTGATACATCTCAGCGTATTGTTCGGCATTAATCGTGGCTTGCGCCGCAAACTCATTGGGCGCGGGATAGGTCTTTACATCAGACATGGTTACATGACTCCTCACTAAACGAAAGTAGCTTACTACACGATGCAGACTTAAGTTATAGCTATTATGTAGGCTGCTTACACCCCATGGTCATACAATACAATAAAAATGTCCAGCCAAGGTGCCAATAATCCGCAAAGAACCCGTGAATTGTCAACAACCTTATTAAGATAACCGCAAGCTCTACCTCAATCGACTTGCTCCAATCCATCCCGAATCAGCGGTTGCATCGCTGTTAATAAGCTCTTAAACAAATTGGGATGATTCCCTTCCTCCCCCTGTAATAACATTTTCATATGGTAACGCTGCGTTGGCATATCAAAACAAGCCGGACAGTTTTCCATAATGACGGGCAACTCGGCCGCTTGCGCAAAATCCGCAGTTTGCCGCTCGCGTACGTTCACCAACGGCCGAATAACCCGCAAATCACCGGCATCAATGCGATAATGCGCTTTCATGGTTTTCAGTTGTCCGCCATGAAACGCCGACATTAAAAAGCTTTCCGCTAAATCGTCTAAATGCTGCGCTAATGCTAATACGTTATAACCCTCTGCACGCGCCGTTTTGTACATCAAACCGCGCTTCATACGCGAACAAAACGCACAATAGGAATTATTATCCATATGCGTCTCCGCCAAACTCATAATGGGCTCTTGCACATAAAAATACGGCACACCCAACGATTCCATATAGGGAATTAACGGGGAGGGATCAAAAGCGCCGGATTGTGGATCAACTGTCACCGCTGCCAAGTCAAATTTAACCGGCGCATGCCGCTGGAAATGATGCAGGATATGCAACAAAGACAAAGAATCTTTGCCACCTGACAAACCCAGCAAAATACGATCACCCTCACGGATTAAAGCATATTCACCGATCGCTCGACCGACGGCACGTAGTAAGGCCTTAGGTGGTTTACCAAACAAATTCGTTTGGGTTTTAAGTGCTGTATTCATAAAAGGGGAACATAAACGATTTTTAAAAGCTGTGCTAGTCCAGATAACTCGCTAAGTCTCACTATCACACCTACAATAGGCATTTTATTTTACTAAAAGATATTAATATTATGCGGACTAAACAAGAAATCGTCAGCAATTGGCTACCCCGTTATACTGGCCTCACCCAGACACGATTGGCGAACACATCTTATTGGCTAACTTTAGCCACTATGTGGAGCTGTTCGCCGACTGGTATCAAGTACCTATTATCGGCCGTGATCGCAGCATGCTCAGCGCCACTAAAAACAAAATCACCATTATCAACTTTGGCATGGGTAGCGCGAATGCCGCGACTATTATTGACTTATTAAGCGCAGTTAATCCGAAATCTGTACTTTTTCTAGGCAAATGTGGTGGCTTGAAAAAGAAAAACCAACTCGGCGATTTGATCCTACCTATTGCCGCCATTCGCGGCGAAGGCACTTTCGGGGATTATTTTCCGCCAGAGGTGCCCGCTTTACTCGCCTTCAGTCTGCAAAAAGCGGTCTCCACCACGATCTCACGCAAACACCAGCTAGAATATTGAACCGGCACAGTTTACACCACGAATCGCCGTGTCTGGGAGCATGATGAAAAATTCAAGAAATACCTAAAGCGGCTGCGCTGCATGGCAATTGATATGGAAACGGCGACCATTTTTAGCACTGGCTTTTATAATAAAATCCCCGTGAGCGCGCTGTTACTCGTATCCGACCGCCCGATGAAGCCTGAAGGTGTCAAAACGGCTGCTAGCGATAAAAAAATCACGGGATCATTCGTAGAGTTACACCTGCGCATAGGGATTGACTCGCTACACGAATTGATTACCAACGGCTTATCGGTAAAGCATTTGCACTTTTAAGACCAAAACCTTACCGAGGCTGTTTAAGCTTACTTGTCTTTACGCTTGCGCCATTTCACACTAAACAAATCTTTACGCCGATCCTTCAGATTTGTCACAGAGCCCTCATTACGCACAATCTTCAAACGCGTCAAGTCCAAGTCTGAAAATAAAATCATTTCTGTATTCGGCGTGGTTTCATTCAAGACAGCATCATGCGGAAAGGCAAAGTCCGAAGGGGTGAACACTGCAGATTGCGCGTATTGGATATCCAAATTTTCAATCGACGGTAAATTGCCAACGCTGCCACAAATCACAACATAACACTCATTTTCAATGGCTCGTGCTTGGGCGCAATGCTTGACGCGCAGATAACCATTTTTGGTATCTGTCCAAAAAGGCACGAATAAAATATCCATCGACTCCTCTGCCAATAAGCGCCCCAACTCCGGGAACTCTACATCATAACAAATGAGCATGCCCACGCGTCCCGCATCGGTATCAAATACCGCCAACTCATGGCCGCCTTCAATCACCCAATCGCGGCGCTCTTGTGGCGTAATATGCAGTTTAGCTTGGCGCTCCATCGTGCCATCACGGCGGCATAAATAAGCAACATTGTATAAGCGCTCATCGTCACCGACTTCTAACATAGAACCCGCCACAATATTGATATTGTAACTCACCGCCATGCGCGACATTTCGACTTTGAAACGATCCGTAAACGTACCTAGAAAATGTGCTGCTTCAAGCTGATTACTTTGATCAGTCAACCCCATCAAAGGCGCATTGAATAACTCTGGGAAAACCGCAAAATCACTTTGATAATCTGACAGCGCATCCACGAAATACTCGATCTGCTGCAAGACTTGTTCTACGGTTTCAAACTCACGCATCTGCCATTGCACCGCCCCGACCCGCGCCTGCGTTGCCATGGTTTCCAAAGCACGATCGGCTGGCTCGTATAAGATATTGCTCCATTCCAATAAAGTGGCATAGCCTTTAGACTTATCATCTTCGGGCAAATAACGCCGCATTAAACGCTTAACGCGAAAATCATTAGACAACTGAAACGATAAAATAGGATCGTGGATTTCTTTACGCTCAACCTGATCAAGGTATTCGGTGGGCTTAAGCTCATCCGCGTATTGATGGTAATTGAGAATACGCCCGCCCGCTAAAATTGCCCGCAAATTCATCGAGCGACATAACTCTTTGCGCTTTTCATACAAACGTCGCCCTAAACGATGGCCGCGGTAGTCGGGGTCAATTAAAACATCCAAGCCATACATGGCATCGCCTTCGGGATCCATTTGAATAATATCGCGCTGGCCGATTAAGTCTGAATACTTATGTGGCTCAGAAAAACGCTCATAATCCACTAAAGCGCTCAAAGCAACGCCCACTAATTCGCCACTCTCCTCAATCACTAGTTGGCCGTCTGGAAAGTCGCGCAATAACCCCATAATCGTACGCTTAGGCCAAGCCCCACCAATATCGTCGTAGACTTTGTCCATCAGTCTACTGAGTTGTGGGTAGTCACTTTCACGCAAATTACGTAAGTTCAAATAGAGATCGTCCGTTGTCATTATACTGTATCTCGTTCAAATTTGGCCGGCGGCGTAGAATAACATAGCCCTGATAGATAGCTGGAAAATAGATAGGCAATGAGGGATAAACTGAAGGTCAAGCGGCGCTCCCAACTTAGCTTGCTTGGGAGCGCCTGTTTTAACACCAGAGTACTAGTTAAGCAGCGACAACATTAGGGTCTTGCGTCTGCGCACGCGCTACAGGCACTAAGCGCACCGCACAGTACTTAACTTCTGCAATCTTGGCATAAGGATCCAAGGCCGCATTAGTTAGCAAATTCGCAGCCGCTTCATAATAGCAGAAAGCCATAAAAGCGCTGCCTGGTGGTGTCGATTCCATGACACGTACAGAAACCGTCAACTCGCCACGCCGTGTTTCTAAGCGCACATAATCCCCATCCTGCAGCCCCATTTTCTGCACATCACGCAAGTTCAGTCCCACCCACGCTTCGGGTTCTAAAGCATCCAGCACGGTAGCACGACGCGTCATACTGCCGGTATGCCAATGCTCTAATTGACGGCCTGTAATCAGAATGAAAGGGTATTCCTCATCAGGCTGCTCGTCGGGTGGAATAATATCCGCAGGCACTAATTTAGCGCGGCCTGTTTTTGTGGGGAATTGCTCGCGGAACAAGATAGGCTGACCGGGATCATCTTCTTGCGGGCAAGGATACGTAACGGTTTCTTGCTCCAAGCGCTCCCAGGTAATACCTGCTATCGAATCCATGCCTTGGCGCATTTCATTAAACACGTCTTTAGGCCCCGTATAATTCCAGTCCAAATCTAAGCGTTTAGCAATTTCTTGGATGATCCACAAATCTTGACGCGCATC
>Ga0102930_1000319_pt1 | contig 16182 bp, 14 predicted proteins | sample SalPon1_B_H2O_MG_FD_84514 | JGI IMG/M metagenome (GOLD analysis project Ga0102930, IMG submission 84514) | Salt pond water microbial communities from South San Francisco under conditions of wetland restoration - Salt Pond MetaG R1_B_H2O_MG | ecosystem: Environmental > Aquatic > Non-marine Saline... | reverse complement strand
TGACCAATGGTGCGGATGGCCGGACTCGAACCGGCACGGCTTGCGCCACTGCCCCCTCAAGACAGCGTGTCTACCAGTTCCACCACATCCGCGTAACGGTAGTCATATACCAGTCGAAATCCTAACAGGCCACGGCCTTGTGAACAACGAAAACCGCGCCCTTGAGCGCCTTTGCGTGACGGCTTGCGCCCCTGTCTTTACCCATCAGGTGCTGGGGCAGGTGCAGGCTCAGACCCTTGTCCCGCGCCATCAGCCGCCCCTTCCGGCGCGGGGGCAACCCCCTCGTTGCGCTCAGGCACTTCCTCAACCTGGTCCACCACGCTATCACCACCACTCGTAAACGTGCCGGCCATGATGGCCAGAGTGAGACTGGTAATAAAAAAACCGACCCCTAGAATCCCGGTGAGACGACCCAGAAAGGACGCCGAGCCCCGCGCGCCAAAAACCGTGCTTGAGGCGCCGCTACCAAACGCGGCACCGGCATCGGCCCCTTTGCCATGCTGCATGAGAACAACGCCGATGAGGGTCAAGGCCAATACCAGATGGATGGTCAGAACGATGGTGTACATGGGTCTCCCAAATGAATGTCAGGCGGCTTAACCGCCCTGCGCTGCAGCACAGATTGCTGCGAAATCGTCCGCGTGAAGCGACGCGCCGCCAATCAGACCGCCGTCGACGTTAGGCTGAGCGAGCAGTTCCCCCGCATTGGCGGGTTTCATGCTGCCACCATAAAGGATCCGCCGCGCCGAAGCATTGGCATGGCCCTCGAGTGCGATGAGCTGGTCGCGGATAAACGCATGCACACCCTCGGCCTGATCGGCTGTCGCCGTCCGCCCAGTTCCGATCGCCCAGACAGGTTCATAGGCGATGACGCCATCACCGAGCCCGGCTTCCCCCAGACGCTCAATGACGCCCCGAATCTGCCCACCAACAACCGCTTCAGTTCGATCAGCTTCCCGATCCGCCAATGTCTCACCCACGCACAAGATGGGAATCAGTCCGGCGTTCTGCGCCTCCTGGTAACGCGAAGCAATCAGCTCGTCACGCTCACCATAATATTCGCGGCGCTCAGAGTGGCCAAGAATGACGTGTGACACGCCAAAGTCGAGCAACATCTCAGCGCCAATCTCACCCGTTCGGGCTCCCAGGCCAACATCGGCGCAGTTCTGCGCGCCCAGCGCCACCTGTTGACCACTCAGCACTGACTGGACCGCTTGCAGGTGGACGAAAGGCGGACACAGGCAAATCTCAACACCGCTCAATGCAGCGACCTTCACTTCCACTGCCCGAGCCAGCGCCTCGGCATCGCTTAAGCGGCCGTTCATCTTCCAATTTCCGGCAATTAGTGGGATTCGCATGGCCTACTCAGCACGCATGTAAAAGCTCGGAAGGTTAACCGGGCGCGGCCGGACAATCAATTGCTCCCCGCCGGTTCTGAGGCGGTGGCACGACATGCCAGGCTGACTTGCTCAGCCAGCCACGTCGCATGCGCCACAACCGCCGTTTCATCCTCGCCTTCCACCATGACCCGCAATACAGGCTCAGTCCCTGATGGGCGAAGCAGCACCCGACCGGCGTTTCCAAGCTGTGCCTCAACATCAGCCACAGCCGCGGAAATAGCGGGATCAGTCATGGGACTCATCCCGCGGGCGATTGGCACATTAATCATGTGCTGCGGCAATTTATCCATCCCGCGGACCAGCTGACTCAAGGGCTCATCCCGCTCTCGGGCAGCACCCAGCACTTGCAGCGCAGACACAACACCATCGCCGGTCGTGGTGCGATCAAGACAGACAATATGCCCAGAGGACTCCCCCCCAACCAGCCCAGCATGGGCCTGCAACATCTCAAGGACGTAGCGGTCACCAACCCGAGACCGCCGAAATTCGATATCAAGCTCGGAGAGTGCCAATTCAAGTCCCAGATTGCTCATCTGTGTGCCGATGACCGGCCCTGACAATCGCCCTGCCGCATGTCGACTGCGCGCAATCACCCAAAGCAGTTGATCGCCATCCAGGACTGAACCGGTTTCATCCACCATGATGACGCGATCGCCATCACCATCCAGAGCGATACCCACATCAGCACCGGCCTCGAGGACGGCATCACTGAGGGCCTCAGGGTGCATCGAGCCACACTCGACGTTGATGTTCAGGCCGTCCGGCTGGGTTCCGCGACGAATCACCTGGGCGCCCAGTTCCTCAAAAACCGCTGGCGCGACCTGGTATCCCGCGCCGTTGGCGCAGTCCACCACCAGCGTCAGACCATGAAGGCCAACGCCTGGCGCCAGCGTGTGTTTACAGAACTCAATGTAGCGGCCCGGCGCATCCATCAGGCGCGAGGCTTTGCCCAATGCGGCGGAGGGCACCGTCTCGAGCGGTTCATCTAGCCGAGCCTCGATAGCGAGCTCCGCCGCATCATCGAGCTTAAATCCCTCGCTGCTGAAGAATTTAATGCCATTGTCGTCATGTCCATTATGAGACGCACTGATGACAATGCCCGCATTAGCCCGCAACGTCCGCGTCAGATAGGCAATGGCTGGCGTTGGCATTGGACCCAGCAGCTGAATATTGACGCCCGCCGCCGATAAGCCGGCTTCCAGTGCCGACTCAAACATGTAATTGGACAAACGGGTGTCTTTGCCGATGAGTACCTGGCCTGAACCCGCTCGCGCGCTCAGCACCCGACCCGCTGCCCAGCCAAGCTTGAGCATAAAGTCGGCCGTTATCGGGTATTCCCCAACCCGTCCGCGTATCCCGTCGGTTCCAAAATATTGTTTCTCCATGGCCCGCTATGCTCCCTGCGCCGCCATTACATAATCTACCAGGCGTACGGCATCCACCGTCTCCCGAACATCATGCGCTCGAATAATACGCGCCCCGTTCAGCGCTGCCATTGTAGCCAAGGCGATGCTGCCCGCGAGGCGCTCATGCATCTCACGGCCAAGTACGCGGCCAACTAGAGACTTCCGGGATAATCCGGCCAGCACGGGCAACCCATCATCTGCCAGCTCGGCCAACCCCTTAAGCAATGCAGCGTTATGGGGATCCGTCTTACCGAACCCGAACCCCGGATCAAGAATCAAGCGCTGCCGATCAATGCCCGCCGCTTCAGCCGCTTGCACCCGCTCCAGCAAAAAAGCCGAAACCTCCGCCACCACGTCCTGATATGACGGGTTGCTCTGCATGGTTTCCGGGTTGCCTTGCATGTGCATGAGACACACGGGCACGCCGAGGTCGCGGGCTGCGGACAGGCCCCCGTCCCGGCGAAGGGCCATAACGTCATTGATCAACCCAGCACCCGCGTCTACCGCCGCCCGCATGACCGCCGGCTTGGAGGTATCCACCGACAGCGGTACCGAGATTTCATCCCGCAGCGCTTCAAGTACCGGAATGACACGGGAGAGCTCCTCATCGACGGAGACACCCTGTGACCCGGGCCGGGTCGATTCGCCGCCCACATCGATGATGGCGGCACCATCAGCCTCCATCTGCCGGGCATGGGCGAGCGCCTGCTCTGCCCCCACAAAAACACCCCCGTCCGAGAAGGAATCGGGGGTGACGTTGAGGATACCCATGACACAGGGGCGGCTGAGATCCAGCACTCGCCCCCCGCAATCGAGGGTCGTCGTCATGAGCCGCTAGTGTTCGCTTGCAGGTTTGCCCACATCGCCGCCTTGCTCATCGGTCGAGCCAGCCTCATCGGACGTGTCTGACTCGCCCGACGGTGAGCTAGGCCCAGCAGGCCGACTGGCTTCTTTTGGGGGCCGTGGCGGACGACCGTTCATAACATCATCTATCTGATGCCGATCAATGGTCTCGAACTTCATCAAGGCATCCGCCATGGCATGCAGAATCTCGACGTTATCCTCGAGAATCCGTTTCGCCTCAGCGTAGTTCTCTTCGACGATCCGCCGGACCTCTTCATCGATGGCATGCGCCGTCTCATCCGAGATCGTCTTATGCTGAGTGACCTGATGGCCCAAGAAGACCTCGCCCTCATCTTCGCCATAGGCCAGCGGTCCCATCTTGTCCGACAGACCCCACTTGGTCACCATGTTGCGGGCAATCTCAGTGACTCGCTGAATGTCATTTTGCGCGCCTGTGGTCACTCGCTCAGCGCCAAAGATCATCTCTTCGGCGATCCGGCCACCGAACAACCCGCAGATGGAGCTGTTCAAGCGCAATTTCGTATAGCTATAGCGGTCTTCCTCAGGCAAAAACATCGTGACGCCCAGGGCACGACCCCGCGGGATGATCGTCACCTTATGGACCGGATCGTGCTCAGGGACACGCAGGCCAACGATGGCATGTCCCGCCTCGTGATAAGCGGTTAGACGCTTTTCATCCTCAGTCATGACCATGGATTTGCGCTCGGCGCCCATCATGATCTTGTCCTTGGCGTCCTCGAAATCCTGCTGGTCAACGACGCGCTTGTTACGCCGAGCCGCAAAGAGGGCGGCCTCGTTCACCAGGTTTGCTAGATCCGCACCGGAGAATCCAGGGCAACCCCGAGCGATGATGCGCGCATCCACATCCTCGGCGATGGGCGTTTTGTTCATGTGGACTGACAGAATCTGCTCACGGCCGCGAACGTCTGGGAGCGGCACGACAACCTGCCGGTCAAACCGGCCAGGGCGCAGTAGAGCGGGATCCAGTACGTCCGGACGGTTAGTCGCCGCGATGACAATGATGCCCTCATTGCCCTCAAAGCCATCCATCTCGACAAGCATCTGGTTGAGCGTCTGCTCGCGCTCATCATGCCCGCCGCCAAGGCCCGCGCCTCGCTGACGTCCCACCGCATCCAGCTCATCAATGAAGATAATGCAGGGCGCCTGTTTCTTAGCCTGCGCGAACATATCGCGCACCCGAGAGGCGCCCACGCCGACGAACATCTCGACGAAGTCAGACCCGGAGATACTGAAAAACGGCACCCGTGCCTCACCGGCAATCGCCTTGGCGAGCAACGTCTTACCGGTGCCGGGCGGGCCCACCATCAGCACGCCTCGGGGAATGGTGCCCCCCAGGCGCTGAAACTTGGAGGGATCGCGCAGAAATTCGACCAGCTCGACAACGTCCTGCTTGGCCTCTTCGACGCCAGCGACATCTTTGAAAGTCACTTTAACCTGCTCGTCGGACATCATTTTGGCGCGGCTCTTGCCAAACGACATGGCTCCACGGCCACCGCCGCCACCCTGCATTTGGCGCATGAAATAGATCCACACACCAATCAAGAGAAGGAAGGGGAACCAGGAAATAAGGATCTGCAGCAGCATGCTGCGCCCTTCGGGCTCTTCAGCGCGGATGCTGACTCCGTTGTCCATCAGCTGTCCGATGAGCGCGTTGTTCTCACTCTCCGGGCTGTAAGTGCTGAAGTTCGAGCCATCCGAGCGTGTGCCCCGAATGACCGGCCCCTTGATGGTCACTGAATCCACCCGGCCGCTATCCACCTCGCCAAGGAACTGCGAGTACGGGACTTCTTGCGCGGTTGTTCCCTGACCCTGAAAATTACTGAATACCGACATCAACACTACGGCGATGACGACCCAGAGGATCAGATTCTTGGCCATGTCGTTCAAGACGGCTTACCTCAAATCGTGGTTTTGACTTTGAACCCTACTACGCTCGAAAGCCGCGGGCCAGCAGATAGACCTCACGACTTCGGTTTCTGGAGGCCTCCGGCTTTCTGGATTGCACTTTGGCAAAGCGCTCGCGCATCGCCCTTAGCAATTCATCAAACCCCTGACCCTGAAAGACTTTGACCAACAGCTCGCCTCCCGGGTTCAGCCGCTGCTGACAGAAATCAAGCGCCAGCTCGGCAAGGAACATCGAGCGCGGCTGATCGACCGCCTTCTGTCCGGAGAGATTGGGGGCCATATCCGACATTACAAGGTCGACACTTGATCCAGCGAGTGCCGCATCCAGCTGCGCCAACCCTTCATCACTACTGAAATCGGCCTGCACAAACGTGACGTTGGGTACGGGCACCATCTCGAGTAGATCGATGGCCACAACCCGACCTGAAGCACCGACTTTATTGGCCGCATACTCGCTCCAGCCCCCCGGCGCGGCGCCCAGATCGACCACACACTGGCCACGACTCAACAGCTGGTCACGCTCATCAATGGCCTCGAGCTTAAAAACGGCCCGAGATCGCAACCCGCGACGCTGCGCCTCGCGAACGTAAGGATCGCTAAAGTGTTCTTTCAGCCAGCGCTGACTGCCGCGACTTCGGGGCATCGCTCATTCACCCTCATCGCCGGACTGGGCCTGACCCACGGCCCGACGGGTCCGCCAGGCCAGCCAGCCGCCAAGCCCAAAACCTGAACCAGCCAATAACCCCAATTCGATCCAGTGGCCTAAATCCAGGCGCCAGATCACAATGACCACACCCAGCACGAAGCCAAGGATCACAGCCAGCTCGAGCTTGACTGCATCGAGCGGGCCAGGCGTCTTACTCGTATCGAACCTCGACGATCTCATAGGCACGCTGTCCACCGGGCGCCTGGACATCCACGACGTCCCCTTCTTCCTTACCGATCAGTGCCCGAGCAATCGGAGACTGCACCGACACACGACCTGCCTTGATGTCCGCTTCGTCCTCGCCCACGATTTGGTAGGTCTTCTCCGTCCCGTCTGCTTCATCCGCCAGCACCACTGTGACGCCAAAGACGACTTTGCCCGTCGCAGGCAGTGCCGTGACGTCGATGACTTGCGCGTTCGAGAGCTTTGACTCGATGTCAGCGATCCGCCCCTCAATGAAGCCCTGCTGCTCCCGCGCGGCATGGTACTCCGCGTTCTCTTTAAGATCGCCATGGGCCCGAGCTTCAGCGATCGCCTTGATCACGGCGGGTCGGTCGGTGGTCTTGAGTTGATTCAGTTCTTCGCGCAGCTTCTCGGCGCCGCGCACAGTCAGTGGCGTCTTGCTCATGCACTGGCCTCCGTATGCAAATCCTGGAGTGATCGAACGGCGTTTGACTCCAGGTAATCGAGCGCCTGGCAGGTCGCACGCGCCCCCGCCATGGTCGTGGTGTAGCACACTTTATGATGCAGTGCCTCGCGACGAATGGAAAAGGAATCCGCAATCGCCTGGCGGCCCTCGGTTGTGTTGATAATCAGATCAATACCACCGTTTTTAATGGCATCAACAATGTGCGGACGCCCCTCAGCAACCTTATTGACCCCCTCGCAGTCGATACCGGCCTGATGGAGTATCGCGGCGGTGCCTTGCGTCGCCACCAATCGGAAGCCTTTACGCAGCAGGTCACGCGCCACGGCGGGCGCAGCGGCCTTGTCCTCGTCGCGAACGCTGATGAATACGCAGCCGCGACGAGGCAGCTCAACACCCGCTGCCAGCTGGGACTTGGCATACGCCTCGCCGAAGTGGGGACCAATCCCCATCACCTCGCCCGTGGACTTCATCTCTGGGCCGAGAATCGGATCAACCCCGGGGAATTTAATAAAGGGGAAAACCGCTTCCTTGACCGCGTACACCGCCGGCACAACCTCTCGGGTACTCCCCTGGTCCGCAAGCGTTTGCCCAACCATGCACCGGGCCGCAATTTTCGCCAGAGGCAGACCGATCGCCTTTGAGACGAATGGCACGGTCCGTGACGCCCGCGGGTTGACCTCAAGGACGAAAACTTCATCCCCCTTGATGGCGAACTGGGCGTTCATCAACCCGACAACGCCAAGCCGCAAGGCCATCTCACGCATCTGTTCACGCAGCCGGTCGCTGACCTGAGGCGCAAGACTATAGGGTGGCAAAGAGCACGCGGAGTCACCGGAATGCACGCCAGCTTGCTCGATATGTTCCATGATCCCGCCAATGAGCACCTCTTGGCCATCGCAGATCGCGTCAACATCCACCTCAATGGCATCGTCCAGAAAACGGTCCAGCAGGACGGGCGAGTCATTCGATACTTTGACCGCCTCGCGCATGTACTGCGCCAATTCGGACTCTTGATAAACGATCTCCATGGCCCGACCACCGAGCACATAGGACGGGCGCACGACCAGGGGATACCCGATCTCCTCAGCCAAACGAAACGCCTCATCGGCGCTCGTAGCGGTTCGATTCGGGGGTTGCTGCAGGCCGGCGGCGTTAATCAGTCCCTGAAAACGCTCGCGATCTTCCGCCAGATCGATCGAATCAGGTGTCGTCCCAATGATCGGCGCACCAAAGGCCTCGAGATCCCGGGCAAGTTTCAGCGGGGTCTGGCCGCCATACTGAATAACAATGCCTTCCGGCTGCTCGGTTTCAACGATTTCGAGCACATCTTCAAGCGTGAGAGGTTCGAAATAAAGACGATCTGAGGTGTCGTAATCCGTCGACACGGTCTCAGGGTTACAGTTGACCATGATCGTCTCGTAGCCGTCTTCCCGCAGGGCAAGCGCGGCATGCACGCAGCAATAATCAAACTCGATGCCCTGCCCGATCCGATTAGGGCCACCCCCAAGGATCATAATCTTGCGCCGATCAGTCGGCTCCGCCTCGTCTTCTTCTTCGTAGGTGGAATACATGTACGCGGTCGCCGTGGCGAACTCGGCGGCACAAGAATCCACGCGTTTGTACACCGGGCGCACGCCAAGACCACGTCGATGCGCCCGCACGGCATGCTCATTTTCGCCGATCAATCGTGCCACCCGGGCATCTGAGAACCCTCGGCGCTTAAGCGCTCGCATCGCCGCTTCATTGAGGCTGGCGAGCGGCTGATCGGCCAGCGCTTGCTCGTGGCTGACGAGGTCTTCAATTTGGGCCAGAAACCAGGGGTCAATCCAGGTATGGCCGAAGATGGTGTCCAGATCGAGACCCGCACGAAAGCCATCAGCGACCCAAAGCAACCGCTCGGGCCCTGGCAGCCTGAGCTCTCGTGTCACAGCCTGAACGAAGTCGCTATCCGTCGCCGGCAGCCTTGGATCAAGGCCCGCCAGACCGTTCTCGAGGCCCCGCAGTGCCTTTTGCAGAGACTCCTGAAAAGTCCGCCCAATGGCCATGACCTCACCGACCGACTTCATTTGGGTCGTCAGCACTGGCTTGGTCCGCATGAACTTCTCGAAGGTAAACCGGGGGATCTTCGTCACCACGTAGTCGATGCTTGGCTCAAAAGAGGCCGGCGTCAGGCCACCCGTAATCTCATTGCGCAGCTCGTCGAGCGTATACCCCACGGCCAGCTTCGCCGCCACCTTGGCAATCGGGAAACCGGTCGCCTTGGATGCCAGTGCCGATGACCGCGAAACCCGCGGATTCATCTCAATCACTACCAGTCGGCCGTTATCCGGGTTGATGGCAAACTGCACATTCGACCCGCCGGTCTCCACGCCAATTTCCCGCAGGACGGCCAGCGAGGCGTCTCGCATCAGCTGGTATTCCTTGTCCGTTAACGTCTGCGCTGGCGCAACCGTGATCGAATCCCCGGTGTGCACGCCCATGGGGTCGAGATTTTCAATCGCACAGATGATGATGCCGTTGTCAGCGCGATCCCGAACGACCTCCATCTCGAACTCTTTCCAGCCAAGTACCGACTCCTCAATGAGCAGCTCGTTGGTCGGTGAAAGGTCCAGCCCCCGCTCACAGATGTCGTGGAACTCTTCGGCGTTATAGGCAATACCCCCGCCGCTGCCGCCCAATGTGAAGGACGGCCGGATGATGGTGGGAAAGCCAATATCGCGCTGGGCCTCGGCAGCTTGCTCCATGCTATGGGCGACATGCGCGCGCGGGGTATCGAGTCCGATCCGCGCCATGGCCTGACGAAACGCCTCCCGATCCTCAGCCATATCGATTGCCGACTTGGTGGCGCCGATCATCTCAACGCCAAACTGCTCAAGTACGCCGTGACGGTCGAGGTCGAGCGCACAATTCAAGGCCGTCTGCCCACCCATTGTCGGCAGAACAACATCTGGGCGCTCACGCTCGATAATATTGGCGACGACCTGCCACTGAATCGGCTCGATATAGACCGCATCCGCCATCTCGGGATCGGTCATGATGGTCGCTGGGTTAGAGTTGACCAGGATGACCCGATAACCCTCCTCTCTCAGGGCCTTGCAGGCCTGAGCGCCGGAATAGTCGAACTCACAGGCCTGACCAATGACGATCGGCCCGGCTCCAATAATCAAAATACTTTGGATGTCAGTGCGCTTGGGCATGTGCGGTTAACCAGTCAGTACATCAAGCTGCCGTACGACGGGCAGCCATCAGATCAACGAAATGGGCGAAAAGGGGCGAAACGTCATGGGGCCCTGGGCTCGCTTCCGGATGACCCTGAAAACTGAATGCCGGGCGATCGGTCAATTGGATGCCTTGGAGTGATCCGTCAAACAGCGAACGATTCATCACCTCAACATTGTCGGGCAGGCTATCAGCATCAATGGCAAAGCCGTGATTTTGGCTTGAAATCATCACCCGCCCGCGAGCAACGTCCAGGACTGGGTGATTGGCGCCGTGATGACCAAATTTCATTTTTAGACTGTCCGCGCCGGCGGCCAGTCCCAGTAACTGATGTCCCAGGCAGATGCCAAAGACCGGCACCCGCTCTTCCAAAAAACGACGCGTAGCGCGGATTGCGTAGTCCAGCGGCTCAGGATCACCTGGCCCATTCGAGAGGAACACGCCGTCAGGCGCGTGCGCCAGCACCTCCTCTGGCGGCGTCGTTGCCGGGACAACGGTCACCCGACAGCCATGATCAACCAGCTTGCGCAGGATATTGCGCTTGATACCAAAGTCGTACGCAACGACGTGCCACGGCAGGTCAGCGGATTCCCGCGGCGCGGGCTCCTGCTCATCATGATCAAGCGACCACGTCCCAAGACGCCATGCATATGTGCGCTCCGTGGTGACATGACACACCAGATCACGGCCCGTGAGCTCGGGATGAGCCCGCGCCGCCTCGATGGCGGCCTGTGGGTCCGGGTGTGCGCCCGAGATGATGCACCCACGCTGAGCGCCTTTTTCTCTGAGCAGGCGGGTCAGGCGCCGGGTGTCGATATCGCTGATCCCCACGACACCGTTCCGGCTCAGGTAGTCAGGCAGATCTTCAGTCGCACGCCAGCTGCTCATGCGCACGGGCGCGTCCCGAATGATGAGCCCGGAGAGCTGAGCCCCTTCAGCTTCCTCATCCAGGGTGTTCGCCCCAGTGTTACCGATGTGTGGATACGTCAACGTGACCATTTGTCCGTAATACGAGGGGTCTGTGCAGATTTCCTGATAACCGGTCATGGCGGTGTTGAAACACACCTCCCCGACCGCCTGCCCCCGGGCGCCGAGGGCGCTACCCAAAAACAACGAACCGTCTTCAAGTGCCAGAATTGCGCTGTCGCTCAAGCTTGTGATCCCCATCTGCTCGCAAAAACGGGAGGGATCCGCAGAACCCTCCCGTCGATGACATCAACCTTGAAAGTCTACGCCCGGGCCCGGCCTTGCGCCACCCCCGGGCCAGGGGCTACCTTACCGTTCTTTGGTCGCGATTCGGCGACTGCTCAACCGGTTTGACCAGAACATGAATGCGCTTTCACTGCGCCACCTCAACAAGACTTATCCTGGCGGTGTAACCGCGCTCCAAGACATTGACCTCGAAGTTGCTCCCGGTGACTTCTTCGGCTTGCTTGGACCCAACGGCGCCGGGAAAACGACGATCATTGGTACCGTGGCGTCGCTGGTGACCCCCACCAGCGGAACCGTGCAGGTATTCGGCCACGACATCATCAAAAACCCCTGGGAGGCCAAATCCAATATTGGCCTCGTCCCTCAGGAGTTCAACTTCAATCAGTTCGAAACCGTTAATCAGATTGTGACCAATCAGGCGGGCTATTACGGCATTGATCGGCGAACTGCGCAGGATCGTGCCGAACGATACCTCCGGGAGCTGGATCTGTGGGGTAAACGGGATGCCAGCTCACGATCACTCTCAGGCGGCATGAAACGTCGCCTCATGATCGCTCGAGCGCTCGTGCATGAGCCCCAGCTTTTGATCCTCGACGAGCCAACTGCCGGTGTGGACATCGAGCTGCGTCGGTCGATGTGGACGTTTCTGCGGCAAATGAACGAGCGCGGCACCACCATCATTCTGACAACCCATTATCTCGAAGAGGCCGAGTCGCTGTGTCGAAACATTGGCATTATCGACGGCGGCCGCATTGTCGAGAACACGAACGTGCGCGACCTACTGGCCAAACTCAAAAGCCAGAGCTTTTTGCTGGACGTCAGCACACCGGTCAACCAGCTGCCGGAATTGCCCGACTTTCATGTTGTCCCAGTCGATGAGCGCACGGTGGAGATCGAGATCCGCGGCGACCAAACACTCAGCCATCTCTTCGCTGAGCTGAGCGGGAGTGGTGTTGAGGTGACCAGCATGAAAAACAAATCGAATCGCCTTGAGGAGCTGTTCGTGCGTATGCTCGGAAAAAACGCGCCAGCCGCCACGGACGGAGGGCCGTAACATGGCGTCTCTGTACCCCGCCTATCCCCGGCAAACGCTGGTCGCCCTGCAGACGCTTGTTTGGAAGGAGACTCAGCGCTATTTGCGCATCTGGGTCCAGACATTGGTACCGCCAGCTATCACCATGACGCTGTATTTCGTCATCTTTGGCAGCCTGATTGGATCACGCGTTGGACCGATGGATGGCTACAGTTTCATGGAGTTTATCGCGCCAGGCATCATCATGATGTCGGTCATCACCAACTCCTACACCAATGTCGTGTCCTCCTTTTTCGGCGCCAAGTTTCAGCGCCATATTGAAGAACTACTCGTCTCTCCCACACCGAACTACGTCATTTTGGCCGGTTATGTGGCGGGGGGAGTTGGCCGTGGCCTTTTCACCGGACTCATTGTCACCATCATCGCCGGCTTCTTTGCGGATCTGCGTATCCACAGCATTCCGGTCACGATCTCTGTGGTGTTCCTCACCGCCGTTCTGTTTTCAATTGGCGGGTTCTTAAACGGTGTCTTTGCCAAAAAGTTCGATGACATCGCCATCGTGCCAACGTTTATACTGACGCCACTCACCTATCTGGGCGGTGTCTTCTATTCTGTGTCGCTGTTGCCCGACTTTTGGCAGGTCATGTCATTGGCCAACCCGATTCTGTACATGGTCAATGCCTTTCGGTACGGGATACTGGGCAGCTCAGATATCCCGTTGATGATTGCCTATGGGCTGATTCTCGGATTCATTGCGGTCGGGACGTGGTTGAGTTTGTGGCTGCTACAGCATGGCACGGGGCTGCGCAGTTGATGACCCGGATGGACGAACACGCATGAACCTCGAGCGCACACCGCTGCTCACGGATCTGTACGAGCTCACCATGCTCCAGACCTATTACGAGCATGACATGACCGGCGAGGCCGTGTTTGAGCTGTTCATGCGGCGCACACCTCGGCGGGGATTTTTTGTGGCCGCGGGTCTCCAGCAGGCGCTGGAATGGCTGGAGCAGTTGCAATTCAAACCCCACGAGCTGGAGTGGATGCAAACCTGCGGGTTTTTTTCGGACGCGTTCGTACAGCGCATGGCCAATTTTCGGTTCACCGGGCACGTCTCGGCACTGCCTGAGGGCACCGTCTTTTTTGCTGAAGAGCCGCTGGTACAGATTGTCGCGCCCCTGCCCGAAGCCCAGTTCATCGAATCGCGACTCATGAACATCCTGCACTATCAAACGCTGATCGCGAGCAAAGCGGCTCGCTGCCAGATTGCCGCAGGCGAGCTGCCCGTCATTGATTTCGGTATGCGTCGGGCCCATGGCGGTGAGGCGGGAACCTGGGCGGCGCGAGCATGCTATATCGCGGGCTTTTCCGCGACTGCAACCTGTCTCGCCAGCGCCCGCTATGACATCCCCGCCACTGGCACAATGGCACATGCGTTCGTCCTGGCGCACGAAACCGAAACCGAGGCCTTTGAGCGTTTCGCACGCAGCCATCCGAACAATGTCGTCCTACTGATTGACACCTACGACGTCGAGCGTGGCGCCCGACGCGTCGTGGAGCTCGCGAAGCGCCTACAGCCTGAAGGTATCGAGGTGCAGGGCGTTCGCATTGACAGCGGTGACCTGGTCGCCAATGCCACGCTAACCCGAGAGATTCTGGATGCTGGCGGCCTCACGGCCACCCGCATCCTTGTGAGCGGTGGTCTTGATGAAAATCGCATTGCTGATTTGGTCGCTGCCGGCGCACCCATTGATGGCGTCGGCGTCGGCTCAAGCGTTGACACCTCCGCTGATGTGCCTTTTCTTGATTCGGCTTACAAACTGCATCAATACCAGGGCAAACCCCGTGGCAAGCATGCCGAGGGCAAGACTGACCTCCCCGGTCGCAAACAAATTGTTCGCCAGTTTGATGCCGGTGGCCAGCTCCATCGGGACGTGTTGTGCCTCGCCAACGAGTCGGTCGATGGCACGCCGCTATTGAAGCCCGTCATGGATGAGGGTCAGCGCCTGTCCGGCATGGAGAACGACCAGGCAGCCGCACGGCAGCGCTGTGCACAGAGCCTGGCGCGCCTACCGGCGAGCCTAAGAAAACTCGATGACCCAGGTGATCACCCGGTCACACTCAGCGAAGGACTCGTTGGACTCCGTGAGACGTTGATCGCACGCTATCGGGCAGATAACCCGTCGGACAACTGAGGGCGCCGACCCCTGACTTCAAGGGCCGGCTGGGCAACGATTCAATCAACGCGAAGCTCATCGAGGGAGCGGCCGCTACCCTCCCACTCTTTGACCCAACCGGGCTTGCGGCCCCGACCCGACCAAGTCTTGCTCGCATCGGCGGGATGCTGGAAGCGCACCTTACCCTTGGCGCGCGGGCGGCTCGGCTGCCCACCCATCAGATCCGTTAGGCTAAACCCATAACGCTCGGCAACCTGCTTGAGCTCCTGCTGGGCTTTTTTGGCATCTTCCTTGCGCCGACCATTGATTTCCTTATCAATGTCTTTCTTCAGCTGATTAAGCTGCTCGGTCGTGTAATTAGAGAGATCCATATTTGCCTCATTCACCGGATTAAAAGGAAGATTTTCAGCTGGCGAAAGTATAGGCGATACCCACTGCAAAAAACAAACATTAGGCATCGGATATTCGTTCTTTTTAGAGCTCATGAGACGTACAATGAAGCTTCCCATTTGCATGGAGATTTCCGATGCAGGCAGCGCTTTCCGCAACTCCTGGCGTATTGACGGTGGAACTTGATCCATCAGCGATTCTGTCGACGCGCCCCCCGGAGCCCTTGAGCCGTGATAATGCTGAATTGCTCGCCGGACCGATTGCAGATGATCTGCGCCGCATTATCGGTGATGAGGTTGTCGACGCTGGATTAATTTTCCCGGCAGCGCTTTATGACCTAACCGAAATACTTCGACCGGGGCTACCCATGGTAGAGGCGCTGCTGGATATTTACCGCGGCAGCCTGCGCGGTGGCGCTTTTACACCACAGTTGCTGGCGCTGGGCAGCTCGGGAGGGCGGTTTCCTGAATCAGCGATTGCACCAGCGAGACGTCCTGGTTCTGGCCCGCTGCTTGTGATTCCCTTTGCACTGGTCGCCCCAGGGCCGCAACTCGAGCCCCTGCGAAGCAAACTTGAACAGGTACTGTTGGAAAAAGGCCGTGCCGGCCTACCGACCGATCGAGCGCTCCGACAGCTGATGGGCGTTGAGCCGGTGCATCTCAGTTATGCCACTTTTCATGACCTTTCGGCCTTGTTGAAAGTCCAGTTGGAGCACGCCGAGTTTAGTGGCCTTTGGCAATTACTAGAGGGCGCTTTGTATCGCCCAGACCAAATCGAGCGTGTCCAACTTGAAACTGGCCACCAATTCTTCGGAACGGGCGGTGCAGTTTGGACACCCTGGCTGACCTACGACGACTGGGCGGTTCGCCATCAAGCCAACGACCGGGATGCTGAGGCTGGCTATGCCCAATGGATGCAAATCCAGCGCCAGTACATGGCTGGACTGAATAGCCATGGCGTCGAAGTCCATGTCGTTGAGCCCCAACCCGGCGTCGAGGCGGATGACCCCGAAGTTGCCCTCGGCGTTGCTCAGGCCCACGCCCTCAATGAGACGACCAGTTGGCTCCGGCAGACCGTAACCCAGAACACCGAAGCAGGTCCCGTCAGCATCGTTAGCCTGACAGAACAAGCCAGCCCATTGCTTGGCCCGATCGCCTATACCGCCTTAGTCCAAGCCGAAGATGGCTCACTCATTGAGCT
>Ga0102930_1000317_pt1 | contig 16190 bp, 17 predicted proteins | sample SalPon1_B_H2O_MG_FD_84514 | JGI IMG/M metagenome (GOLD analysis project Ga0102930, IMG submission 84514) | Salt pond water microbial communities from South San Francisco under conditions of wetland restoration - Salt Pond MetaG R1_B_H2O_MG | ecosystem: Environmental > Aquatic > Non-marine Saline... | reverse complement strand
CAAGGTTGCCATCCAACACACGCAGGCCACTATCCTCATCAAAGGGCTCGGCGACCGGCCGGAGGACGTCCCGATCCGCTGACCGCGCGGGCGCATCCTGCCACTGAACCCCTCCATCAGCGAGAACGGGCTCCTGGGTGTAAGCACGCAGACCACCGCCCGCGACCGTGGTCACATCCTCATGGAGGAGCCCCGCATCCAGAAGCTCACGGACCAGCAATCCCATACCGCCAGCGGCATGAAAGTGATTCACATCGGCTTTGCCATTGGGGTAGATCCTTGTGAGCAGCGGCACAACAGCGGACAGAGCATGAAAATCATCCCAAGTGAGCTTGATCCCAGCTGCGCGGGCGATCGCGATTAAGTGAATCGTGTGGTTCGTTGAGCCACCGGTGGCCAAGAGCCCCACGATTCCGTTGACGATGGCCGCTTCATCAATGACGCGACCCACCGGCGTATACGCATCCCCCTGCGCCATGATGTCGACCACCCGATGGCCGGCACGGATCGTGAGCGCGTCCCGCAAGGGGGTGTTCGGATTGACGAAGGCCGCACCGGGTAGGTGGAGGCCCATCACCTCCATCAGCATCTGGTTGCTGTTAGCTGTGCCGTAGAAGGTGCAAGTCCCCGGGCCATGGTAAGACTGGGCCTCAGACTCAAGTAGTGCGTCACGGCCCACCTTGCCTTCCGCAAAAAGGCCACGAACACGGGCCTTTTCATCGTTTGGTATCCCAGAGGGCATCGGCCCTGCAGGGACAAACACAAACGGCAAATGCCCAAAATGCAGGGCCCCAATCAGCAACCCGGGAACAATCTTGTCGCAGACGCCCAAACACAGCCCCGCGTCGAAGGTGTTGTGTGAGAGCGCAACGCCCGTCGCCATGGCAATGACGTCTCGACTAAACAGCGAGAGCTCCATCCCGGGTTGCCCTTGGGTGACACCGTCACACATCGCTGGGACGCCTCCGGCGAACTGCGCCGTGCCGCCCGCCTCCCTCACTGCTTGCTTGAGCAGTGCGGGGAAACGCTCCAGGGGCTGATGCGCTGACAACATGTCGTTGTACGCTGAGACAATGCCGACGTTGGGCCGCTGAAGGCCTCTCAGCGACGCTTTGTCGCCGTCTGGCGCCGCGGCAAAGGCATGCGCCAGGTTGGTACAGGACAGACTGGAGCGCATCGGCCCCTCGGCTGCAGCCGCATCCAGGCGACGGAGGTAATCACCCCGCGGCCCTTCGCTGCGCTCGCGTATTTGGTCAGTGACCTGCTCGACAATGGGGTTGAGACCGGGCATGTAGACCTCCTGTGATTGACTGAAAGTTTACTACAGCGCTTGCGGCGATTCCCAACCGGGGCCTTCCAGCCATCCTCGTAGGCCGATATAATTCTCGTAGTTTTCCTACGTCCATGCCGGAGGCTCCGTGGAATCGCTTGCTCCGTTCGACCTCGTGCTGTTTGGCGCCACTGGCGATCTGTCCATGCGCAAGTTGCTCCCCGCGCTCTATCGACGCCACAGCGCAGGGCAACTACCCGATAACGGTCGAATTATCGCCACCGCACGGTCCGAGATGGACCGGGACGGGTTCATCGAGCGGGTTTACGATAATCTCATGTCCCGACTGTCCACCGGCGAGCTTACCGACTCAAACTGGCAGTCGTTTACCGAGCGGCTCCAATTTGTCTCGGTCGACGCGAGCGAACCCCGAGGCTTTGCGGACCTCGCCGAAGTCCTATCTGGCCGGGAAGCCCACTGCCGGGTTTTCTACCTAGCGGTCGCGCCCCGGCATTTTGTGGACATTTGCGAGCATCTCGACCATCACGGACTCGTCTCACCCAAGGCGCGGGTGGTGCTCGAAAAACCACTGGGGCATGACCTGGCCTCCGCGCAGGCGATCAGTGAGCGAATCGGCGCGATTTTTGCTGAGGATGCGATCTACCGTATCGATCACTACCTCGGCAAAGAGACCGTACAGAATCTCATGGCGCTGCGCTTTGGCAACATGCTCTTTGAGCCCCTGTGGCGACGGGACTGGGTGCGGGATGTTCAGATCAGTGTCGCCGAGCAAGTGGGCGTAGACGGCCGCGCCGGGTTTTATGATCGCACGGGGGCCCTCCGCGACATGGTGCAAAATCATCTGTTGCAGCTGCTGTGCATCATTGCCATGGAGCCGCCGACGAGCATCGAAGCCGATGCAGTGCGGGATGAAAAACTGAAAGTCCTGCGTGCCCTCACCCGTCTAGAGGGCAAGGATGCCCTACGCAACACAGTGCGTGGCCAGTATCGAGCGGGCGCTATCAACGGCCAGCCTGTCAGCGGTTATCTGGACGAAGACAGCGTCCCCAACGACAGCCGCACCGAGACATTTGTGGCCCTGCGGACTGAGCTTGCCAATTGGCGCTGGGCCGGTGTGCCGTTTTATTTGCGCACGGGCAAGCGCCTCCAGGAGCGCACCGCCGAAATTGTCGTCAACTTCCGCGATGTGCCGCATTCGATCTTTCATGTGACCTACGGTGCAGGCCAGCCCAACCGGCTCGTCATCCGCCTGCAGCCCGACGAAGGGGTGCGCCTGCACATGATGGCGAAGAGTCCGGGTGATCAGATGGAGCTTCGGCCCGTGTCGCTGAACCTCGATTTTGCCGAGGCGTTTCAAGGACGCCAGGCTGATGCCTATGAACGATTGCTCATGGACGTTCTGCGCGGCCGGCTGACGCTGTTCATGCGGCGCGATGAACTCTATTCCGCCTGGAACTGGATTGAGCCCATTCTGCAGGCCTGGGATACCGCGGGTGATGCGCCAAAACCCTATACGGCGGGCACCTGGGGGCCTGCGGCCTCCAGCGCCCTGCTGGGGCGCGAGGATGCGAGCTGGCACGAGGAAAGCTGATGTCCGCCGCAGAGACACTCGAATCAGCCCAGCGTTTCCCCGGTGCCCGACGCGCCGCCGAGGCACTGGCCCTGCGCGTCGCCGACATTATTGGTTTTGCTGTGCGGGCACGCGGCCGTGCGAGCCTGCTGGTCCCCGGCGGGCGAACGCCCATCGCCCTGTTTGAGGCGCTACGATCCCTCGATCTCCCCTGGGCCTCCGTTTACATCAGCCTAACTGACGAGCGTCGCGTCCCTCTGGCCGATCCCGATAGCAATGCCCGATTGGTCCAGGAAGTCCTCCTGCAGGACAAGGCGGCCGATGCCCACTTCCAGCCACTGCATCGCCATCGATTGGATGAACGGGCCGATGAGGCAGCCTGTGGTGCAGCACTTGGCATGCTGCCCAGACCCTTCGATGCTGTCATTCTCGGCATGGGGGCTGATGCCCACTTTGCCTCAATTTTTCCCGGGGACACGGCCAGCCTGCGGGCCTTATCGCAAGATACAGAGGCACGTTGTGCGGCGACTCGTGCGCCAACGAAGCCACATGATCGGCTCAGCCTTACCCTTGCAACACTGCTGGAAAGCCGCTGGATCGCGCTGCACTTAAGTGGCGCTGAGAAGTGGAAGGCCATTCAGGACGCCGCGGCAGCGGATGATGCCCAACAGTATCCCGCTCAAGCCCTGCTAGCCCAACGTCGAGTACCGGTTCATGTCTACTGGTCACCCTGATCAACCCTGGCTGGTTGCGGATATTGGGGGGACCAATACCCGCGTCGGGCTAATCGACGACAAGCGGCAGGCCCCTCGCACGCTCTGTCATCTCGTGACCGCCGATTACCATGATCTCGCCGAGATGCTCTCGGCTGCATTCGCCCAACACAGCGGCCCCCAACCCCGACAGGTGGCCTGCGCGCTAGCAAGCCCAGTGAGTGGCGATGAAGTCCGCTTGACCAACGCGGGCTGGCAATTTTCCGTGGCAAAGACACGCGCGCAGCTTGGCCTCGAACGTCTCGAGGTGATGAACGACTGGGTGGCTCAGGGTTGGGCGGTGACCGCTTTGGGTGATGATGACCTGCAGACCATCCAGGCTGGGGAGTCGGTGGCTGATGCGCCACGGCTCGCGCTTGGACCAGGGACAGGATTGGGGTCCACGCTCATCACCCCCTGCAACGAAAGCTGGCAAGTGTTTGCCGCCGAAGGTGGCCACATTAGCGTGGCGCCAACGAACGCCCGCGAGGCTGCGATCATTCTCGAACTGCATCGCCGCTATAACCACTGCAGTGCCGAGCGCATCGCTTCGGGCACGGGCCTGGAGTCGGTGTACTCTACGCTATGCCATATCGATCACAGAACTGACCGCACCCTGGACGCTGCGGCAATCGGTCAGGCCGCCCAGACAGGCGATGCACTCGCCCAGGAGGCGGTCGGAATGCTCGCCCGCATCCTGGGTAGTGCCACGGGGGATCTGATGCTCGCCACGGGCGCACGGGGGGGCGTTTATATCGGTGGTGGATTAATTCCAGCACTTGGCCCGCAGTTTGACTGGCAGGCCTTTCTCAAGCGCCTCCAGCAAAAAGGGCGCTTTGCTGCGTATCTGCGAAAGATCCCGATACAACAGATCACCCATGCAACCCCTGCTTTACTCGGTCTCGGGCGTTATTTGGAAGCAACGGCATGAGCGCTCATCCCTCCCATCGCGAGGGCGGAAACGCCGAGCCGTCCACACCGCTGCTCGCGCGCATCCGTAGCGAGCGGGATGACCTGCCACCCTCAGAAGGCAAGGTCGCAGACCGCATCCTTGCCCAACCTCACTCAGTCACCAACCAACCCATCGCCCGCATTGCCGCTCAGGCCGGCGTCAGCGAGCCGAGCGTGGTGAGATTCTGTCAACGACTCGGCTATCGTGGCATCCAGTCGTTCAAACTGGCCCTGGCGCGGAGTCTGGCAACCACGCATCCGACGGGCGTCATGAATGTGGCAAGCAACGAGCCACTCGAAGGTCTCGCCGCCAAGGTCATGGACCGACAGATCGCGACGTTGATTCAAACCCGTAATAACCTGGATCATCAAGCACTCGAGCGCGCCATTGGACAACTCGCCAGCGCGAGTCGTATTGAGCTCTACGGCCATGGCGCATCCGGTTTGGTCGCCGAAGATGCGCAGCATAAGTTCTTCCGGCTTGGATCGCCGGTTGCCGCCTACACCGACCCGCATAACCACGCGATTTCTGCCGCTGTTATTCCCTCGGATGCGGTTATCATCGCCATCTCGCATACCGGACGCAGCCGTGATCTGCTTGATAGCCTCAAAATCGCTCAACAGCGCGGTGTGTCGATCATTGGCCTGACTCGGCCGGGTACACCGCTGGCTCAGCTTGCAACCGTCAGCTTGCACGTCGAGGTTGACGAAGATACTGACGTCTACACGCCCATGCTTTCGCGGCTGGCTCATCTTGCCCTGCTGGATGTGCTCGCGGTGGGAGTCGCACTAAGAGCAGGCGCTGCAGCTCGGGAGCGCCTGCGTCAAATCAAAACTGTTCTTAACGCACGTCGCTAAAGGCGGGGGGTCCACGGAGCCAGTCACGCATGAACCGCCGAATCGCCAGCGTGTCATCATCAGGCGGCAATGTGCCCAGCGCCGTCTCAACCGCTTGGTCACCAGCCTTCTGGCGTACGCGCTGCATCAGTGCCGTAAAGAACGCCTGATCGAATTCTGGATGCCCCTGAATCGTCAGCATCTGGTCACGATAGCTGGCATACCAGTCGCAATCTGGACCACTGGCCAGGCGTTGGAAGCCCGGCGCCGGCTCGACCACCTGATCCTGATGCACGGCTAACAACCGCAATGGCCCACCCGCTGCCAGCCCGGCAAAGGCGGTATGACACTGCACCGGGTAGCTTCCAAGATGCCATCCCTTTGTCGAGCGATCGGTACGCCCACCCAGCGCTGAGTGAATCAGCTGATGCCCGAAACATACACCGACCAACGGTTGCTGGGCAGCGTGTATCTGACGCACAAGGCCCTGCAGCGGCGCTACCCACTCCGGTGGCTCATGAACGCTAGCCCGGCTGCCTGTAACGAGCCATCCATCAGCAGACTCAGGTCCTTGCGGCCACTCTCCGGCGTGAACTCGATAGCCGACGGCCTCTAGGTCGCCCGCCTCATCCGCCACCAACGTCTCGAATAAGGAGAGATAGGAAGACCAGCGCGTCCGCAGCTCCTCGTGCAAGTCATCGCACAGGAGGATACCGATTCGCCGGTAGGCAGACTGGCTTGAAACCATCGAGCTCAGGACGCGACCGCGTGTTGACCGCCGCCGGCCTCTCGACCCAACCACCGTCGCATCAGGGCACCGACACGGCTGGCTGATCCGGCCCGAGTGCGCGGCTGCAGCGCTTCACTCGATGCGGCGCTTTCGTGCTGCAACTGGCGGTGGAGAAAATGCGAAAACGCACCCGCCGCGCCGAGACGCTCGATAAACCGCAGCATCGCACCGCACAGCGCCTCTCGATGGAACGACTGGCTGACTGATAGCCCAACCTCAGAGAGTTCCGCATCCATCCGACCGGCGGCACCATACGCGCGCACGAACTCGTCGAGGCGATCGATCTGCGTCTCAAGATCCCAGAATAGGGCCTCCGCGGTCTGAAGAAACTGCTCCTGCACCGAAAACTCCACTCGTTACGGTTAATGACTGAATAAGCACTAATTTTCGCGCCGCAACATCACGCCTGGCAAGCGATTATTTGGCAACGATCCCGATCCGCGGCGGCACAGATTTACCCGGCGACGACAGCGCGTCAAACAAGACTCAAAGCACGCCGATCAAGACGAGCCAGGCGTAATGAACTGGGAACAAGAGCACCATACTGAGAATGGCAAACACGAAGGTAAACCAGACCAAAGCGCGCCAGGGGATACCGCCCAGCTGTGCGCCAACCAGAATCGGAGGCGCTTGGTAAGGGAGCAGATACGTCGAGTAGGAAGCCGCCAGCACGATCATCACCGACTTGATGGACCAACCCGTGGCCTCAGACAGCGCCTCACCGAGAGGCACCCCAATCGCAGGAACCCCTGGCATCGTGGTCAAGACACCCAGACCGACTCCACCCAGGCTGATGAGTGCATAGTTGAGCAGATCCGCACCCGCTGCCAGGGGCAGATAAGGCAGCAACTGATTAAAAGCCGCCTCGCCGATGCCAAGGTCTGCGACAACCGCGCCCAACCCCAACACGCCCGCGACCAGCAACAATGGCCCCATGTCCAGAGCGGCAAACGGTTTCGGTGGCAAAAGTCGCTGCCCGGCGAGCAGGCATACACTGGCGGCACCCAGGGCAACCCATGCCGGACCAATGCCGTGGAGAAAATCTGTGGCCCATAAGCCAAGCGCCAGCGCGAGCACCCAGCGCAAAAGCCGCTGATCCTCGGTCAGTGCGTCTGCCTGATTACCCGGGGCTTCATCTCGTTTGCGTAACTGATCTGGAAAAATGATGACGAGCAAGACGACAAGCAAGGCGGAGCGCAACAATCCGAGCACCGGGAAATGCCACCACAGATAATCGAGGTAACCGACCTCGAGCCCATGCACCGATTCCATGGCACCAGACCAGACGACGTTCGGCGTGTTGGAGGGCAGGATGGCAAACGAGCCCGTGTGCGTTCCAAATATGGCGCCAAGCAGGATGGCCGTTCGGCCGTTGTCGGTCTCTTCAAATCCAAGCCGCTCAGCCACCGCGATGGCGATGGGTACCAGCAGTACCATCCGCCCCATCGCGCCCGGCATCACGAATGCAAGGAAAAGACCGACTAACACCGTGCCCGCAAGGACCAGGGAATAGCGCCCAGGGAGCCTCTGTAAAAGCACAGCGGCGATGGCCTGACCAAGCCCGGTGTGCCGAATGGCCATGCCGAGGATCAACCCACCAAAAACAATCCAGAAGGCGCTAGAGGCGAACCCCGAAAAAACCACTGAACCCGGCGCAATGGCAAGCAGCATCGCCGCCAGGAAAAACAACAAAACGGAAACTGCCTCAGCGACAACACCGCTCGCGAGCAACGCAATCGTGACCAGGACCACCCCTGTGGCCACGGCCGTTCCCGGAGGAAGCCAGGCAGGCGGCATCCATGCAGCCCAGAGCGCGCCAAGGAGCGCAACACCAACAACGCCCTGAGAGGCCTGAATTCGCAATCGCATGGAGGCGCATGATACCCATCATCAACCGAGCCTGACAGGGCTTCTCGCGGGGTTTCGAACAAACCGATAGACTCTCGGCTTTAACTGTTCCGGGGAAGCCCATGCAGGCTGTCGTCAACCTTGCGCTGCCATTTTTTGCACTAATTTTTACCGGTTATCTAGCCGCCCGTGCCGGCATGCTGGGCGAGACCACCGTGTCCGGGCTCAACACGTTCGTCTTTTATTTCGCTCTGCCCGCCCTACTTTTGATTGAGACCTTCCAGGCACCGGCCGCAACGGGGGCTGTCGCGGGGTTACTGGCTAGTTATTACCTGCCCGGTATCGCATTGTTCGGGCTACTCCTTTTGCTAGGGCCACGACTATTCCGTCTACGGCCCGCTGATGCGGCCATTCAGTCGCTTGGTGGCGTGTTCTCCAATGTCGGATTCATTGGCCTACCGCTGGTCATTTTGCTTTACGGTAGCGAGGCTGCCCTGCCCGCCGTGTTGATTGTGATGGGCGACACCATTGTCATGCTGGGCCTGGCCACCGCAGTGGTCGAAGGCGACCTGGGTGGAGGCCGCCGTGGCCTGGCCTTCCTCGGGCAGATTGGCAGCGGCGTGATCCGCAATCCAATTGTGACGGCCGGGCTGATCGGCCTGACACTCAACCTGCTTTCTGCCCCGGTTCCAGAACCCATTCTGCGCTATGGGGGTCTTTTGGCGAACGCAGCCGGGCCGTGTGCCCTCTTCGCACTCGGGGCAACCCTAGCCGGGCGGCCGATGCGAGAAGGCGCCACTGAGACGGCTTATCTGGTCGGAATGAAGCTCTTCGTACACCCAGCCCTGGTTGCCCTCATGGCGATCTGGGTGTTCAAGCTGCCTGCGGTCTGGGCATCGGTTGCGATTTTACAAGCCGCCTTGCCGATTGCTGCGAATGTGTATGTGCTCGCGCAGCGTTATGAGCGCCGCCCAGAACAAATCTCGACGGCGATTTTTATCTCCACGGCCGCCTCGGTCGTGACGATCTCGCTGCTGATCAGCTGGCTATACACCGCACCCGGCTAGAAGGTGAAACCCGCCTCCAGGGAGACAACGTCCACGCCTGGGTTCGAGTCATAGAGCCGGGCGTTGGAAGTATGATGCACGCGCAGACCGAGAACGAGTGCCCCGGGCGGCGCCCAGGCAATCCCCAGATGGCTGGTGAACTGAAACGGCCCACCAAGGTCGCGTTTTCCATCTCGGTGGTTAGAAATCAGTGTCGGCTGAACGCCAAGGCTCCAGCGCCATACCTCCGCCGAGCGGATTTCGAAAACAGGGCCAACGGCAAGGAACCCCGTGTTTTCCTCACGTCCGTCCCAGTAACCGACCGTTAGGTCCCAGTGCGCCGTTACCGGATCAGGCAACTTACCCCGGAGTAACGAATCCTCTACCCAGTCAGCGCGCTGGCGCCCGTACAGTTCTATCGTGTCATAGTGACTGCTGGTGCCGCCGCGGACCCCCACCTCACGCGCTTCAATCGATGACTGCCCCCACGCGGTTGAACCGATGACGCATAAAAAAAGCGCGACCGCCGCGCTCCATCGCTTTGTGCTTAACATCATTACCCCTGAGTTACCCCCAATTTAAGCGGCGTCAGTATAGCCTGATCTCTTCACTGATGCGCACGGCTTCCTCAAACACCAGCGCATGCCGCGCAACAAGGGCCTCGGTATCGCGGTCGTATCCACCGCCGATGACGGCCAGCAGCGGCACACCCGCCCGTGTCACCTGCTCAATCACGGCCGCATCCCGGGCTCTTAGCCCCGCGTCAGTGAGGGCAAGATGACCCAGCCGGTCAGCCGCATGAACGTCGACGCCCGCATCGTAGATCACCAAGTCTGGTTTGACGGACTGAATAAGCCGAGGGATAGCACGGTGGATGACCGCCAGGTACGCCTCATCGGCTATGCCACTCTCGAGCGCGATGTCCTCATCACTTTCCGCTTTGCGCGCCGGAAAATTCCGGCCGGCATGCATTGAGAACGTGAAAGCGCGCGGTTCATGCGCGAGGAGCCGAGCCGTCCCGTCGCCCTGGTGGACATCAAGATCAATAATCAACACTCGCTGCACCTCCGATCGGTACAAGAGCTCCATTGCGACAATCGCTAGGTCATTAATCAGGCAGTAACCACTCGGGAAAGCCGCATGTGCGTGATGCGTCCCACCGGCCGCGTTCAGCGCAAGCCCATGATCCAGGGCCAAACGTGCGCCGAGTAGCGTCCCGCCCGTCTCAAGACGCACGCGACGCACGAGCGCCTCTGACCAGGGAAAACCGCTCCGACGCTGGGTAGGCTGATCAAACTGCCCCTCCACAAATGCAGTGATGTAGTCCGGATCGTGCACCCGTTTCATTGCAGCTAACGGGATTAGTTCGGGGTTATGCCATGCAAGCGAATCTCCCAATGCACCCAGGTGCTGGCGCAGCAGCTGGAACTTCTGCATCGGGAAGGGGTGATGGACCGGCAACGGGAACGTGTAGTCGGGATGGTGGACGGCCGGGATCGCGCGCATACCCCGCTAGCCCGAACCATCCATCAGGACAAGCAACCAGACCAGGCCAGCAATCAGGGTAGCGATAAAAACCGCGGCTGAGCCAATGTCCTTAGCCTTGCCAGACAACGCGTGAGATTCAGGTCCGATCCGATCGACCGCCGCTTCAATGGCCGTGTTGAGCAGCTCTGTGATCCAGACCAGGGCAAGTGACAGCAGCAAGATCGCGAGCTCCAGTGCGCTATCAGCAAACAAGATCGCAAACGCCACCAGAGGAACGCTGACAAAAACCTCAAGGCGAAAAGCCGCTTCACTGGCAAACGCAGAGCGAAGCCCCGTCACAGAGCAGCGCGCTGCTTGAGCGAGGCGCTGAATCTCGGCGCCGATGCCTTTCATGATGCTCGACTCACCGCACAATAAGGGGAAGAAACTGGTCGGGGTGAGAGGATTCGAACCTCCGACCACCTGCACCCCATGCAGGTGCGCTACCAGACTGCGCTACACCCCGAAATCGTTCGATACCATACAATACCGGCACGGACAGGCCAATCGCCCGCGCTCAACCATCAGCGTTTCAGCTCCGACAGGAGCTCCTCGAGCTCGCTTCGCATCTGACGGATCACCTGTTGGCGTTGCGTTGCATCGTCCTTGGCGGACTCACCCGAAAGCTGCTGGCGCGCACCACCGATCGTAAACCCCTGCTGATACAGCAGCCCGCGTATTTGCCGAATCAGCAAGACATCCTGTCTCTGATAGTAGCGGCGGTTGCCCCGGCGCTTGACCGGATTGAGTTGCGGAAACTCCTGTTCCCAGTAACGCAGCACATGCGGCTTTACGCCACATAGCTCGCTGACCTCACCGATGGTGAAGTACCGCTTGGCCGGGATGGGCGGCAGCTCGTCGTTACTGCTCGCGTCCAGCATAGGCCTCAACCCTTGACTTCAGTTTTTGCCCTGGCCGGAAAGTCACAACACGCCGCGCGGAAATCGGGATTTCCTCACCGGTTTTCGGATTCCTGCCCGGTCGTTCATTTTTGTCACGCAGATCGAAATTCCCAAACCCCGATAGCTTGACGGGCGTCCCCGACTCCAGCGCACCACGGATCTCCTCGAAAAACCGTTCGACCAGCTCTTTGGCCTCGCGCTTGTTGAGCCCAACTTCTTCGAACAGGCGCTCGGCCATGTCCGCTTTGGTCAATGCCATCCGATCCTTACTCCCGCAATTCCGCGCCTAGTGTTTCTTGAAGTTGTGCCACGATTTTCTGCTGTATGGCCTCAACCTCTTCATCAGTAAGAGTGCGGGAATTATCCTGCAGGATCAATCCCATGGCGAGACTTTTGAACCCGTCACTCACACCTTCTCCTTGGTACACATCAAAGATCTCGAGTGAACGTAATACCTTGCCAGCCGCCGATCGAATACAGTCAGCGACAGCCTGAGCTTCTGTGCCCTCACGCACAACGAGCGCAAGATCCCGACGGATTACCGGGTACCGGGAGATGGGTTCAAACACGGGCACAGGTCTGCTCGCGAAGACCGCCTGCTGGATCTCGGCCACAAAGACTTGGCCATCCAGGTCATGTAGTGCCGTGACCCGCGGGTGCAGCGCCCCGATCCAGCCAACCGCCGCATCATCCACCTCTATGCGGGCGCTCTGCCCAGGGTGGAGCGCTGGATGCTCAGCAGCGACGAAGCGGATGGTGCGATCCGAGCCTGCGAGGTCAAGGAGGGCCTCGATATCCGCCTTAAAATCAAAGAAGTCAATGGAGCGCTCCCGCGCGCCCCAGTCCGCCTCGTGCACCGGGCCTGCGGCAATCGCCGCAAGCACGGGCGTTTGCTCAAGCGAATCCATGCTGCCCCGAAACCTTAAGCCGGTCTCGAACAATCGCACACGCCGCATTTGGCGGTTCTGGTTGTGCACCAAAGCCCGTACCAGCCCCGGCCATAACGAGGTTCGCATCACACCGAGATCGCTAGAGAGCGGATTGGCCAGCGCGAGCGGGGCTTCAACGGGGTCAAGGCTCCCCTGCAGCGCTTCATCGACAAAGCTGTAAGTAATGGCCTCTTGGTACCCTCGGTCGACCATCACCGCGCGTTGTCGGACGATGCTGACCTGCGTCTCAGATTCTGCCGGAATCTCCGCAGGGACGGCTGCTCGCCGCAGGGGTAATCGGTTATAGCCATGGACGCGCGCGATTTCTTCGATGAGATCCACTTCACGAGCGATATCAAATCGCCAGCTCGGCGCCTGCACATGCCAGGTGTCACCGTTAACCTGCGGCGGCATACCCAAGCGCGTGAGTGTATCCCGCATCTCCGCTTCCTCGATCTGCGTGCCAAGCAGTGCATTAACCCGAGCTGGTCGAAGCGCAACCAAGGCAGGCTCAGGCATGGCCTCTGCTGCCTTAACATCGGTCAGCGGACCTGCGTGGCCACCGGCGAGCTCCACCAAAAGCCCCGTGGCCCGCTCGATCGCTTGACTGCAAAGCCCTGGGTCCACACCCCGTTCAAAGCGATGTGAAGCATCGGTATGCAGACCATATTGACGCGCCCGACCGCTGAGGGCGGCTGGTGCGAAAAACGCGGATTCAAGAAAGAGGTTCGTCGTAGTGTCGCTGACTGCGGTGCCATCGCCGCCCATAACACCAGCGAGCGCAATCGCTTGTGACTCGTCCGCAATCACGAGGGTTTCCGCGCTGAGGCTGACCGTCTCCCCGTTGAGCAGTTTGAGCGTCTCACCCTCTTCTGCCCGCCGAACCTGAATACCGCCGCTGAACGTATCAAGATCAAAAGCATGCATCGGTTGGCCGAGCTCGAGCATGACGTAATTCGTTATATCCACAACAATGCTGAGCGGTCGTATCCCCGCTCGGCGCAACCGCTCCTGGAGCCACATCGGTGTGGGCGTGGTTGCATTCACGCCTTCAATCACGCGACCACAGTAGCGCGGGCAATCGGCTGTCGCCTCGAGCACAACAGGCAAGGACCGCTCACTGCCAGCCGGCACGGCCACTGAGGCGGGTGCACGCACGGACTCGCCATTCAGCACACCCACCTCACGAGCCACCCCGCTGATACTGAGGCAGTCACTCCGATTGGGCGTAAGCTCGATTTCAATGACGTCGTCATCCAGATTGAGCCAGTCACGGAAGGCCGCACCCACCGGCGCGTCCGCTGGTAAAGGCATGAGGCCCTCACTGTCTTCAGCAAGCCCCAGCTCTCGGGCGGCACAGAGCATACCGTGCGATTTCACACCTCGGAGCTTGGCCGCCTTGATCTTCAGATCACCCGGCAACTGAGCGCCCACCTGCGCGAACGGCGCTTTCAGACCGATCGCCGCGTTCGGCGCACCACACACCACGTCTTTCAGCTCGCCTGTGCCATCGTCGACCTGGCAGACTTTTAACCGCTCGGCATCCGGGTGCGGCTCACAGGCCACGACCTCGCCAACGACCACGGCAGTGAACGGCGGCGCAGCCAATTCGACGGAGTCAACCTCAAGCCCTGCCATGGTGAGCTGCTCGGCGAGCGCCGCTGTTTCCGTGGGCACCGCCACCCATTCACTTAACCAGTGCTTACTGATTCTCATGCCTGGCTCCTAGCGAAACTGGCGCAGAAAGCGCAGATCGTTTTCAAAGAAAATGCGCAGGTCATTCACCCCATAGCGCAGCATCGCCAGGCGCTCAACGCCCATCCCAAATGCATACCCGGTATAGCGCTCGGCGTCGATGCCGACCGCCTCAAAAACCGCTGGGTGCACCATGCCGCAGCCCAATATCTCGAGCCAGCCACTGCCACTGCATACCCGACACCCGTCTCCGTGACAGAACATGCACTCGACATCGACCTCAGCTGAGGGCTCAGTAAACGGGAAATACGAAGGCCGAAAGCGAACGGCTAGATCCGCCTCAAAGAATTGCTTAACAAAGTCGTCCAGCACCGCTTTTAAGTCACCGAAGGTCACACCTTCATCGACCAGGAGCCCCTCAACCTGATGAAACATCGGGGTGTGTGTCAGGTCTGAATCGCAGCGATAGACGCGCCCTGGGGCGATCACGCGAACCGGCGCACCCTCTGCCTCCATGACTCGAATTTGCACCGGGGAGGTATGCGTGCGCAGAAGATGGCGGGCATCGAAGTAAAACGTATCGTGCATGGCCCGAGCGGGATGGTCGGCCGGGATATTGAGGGCTTCAAAGTTGTGGTGGTCGTCCTCCACCTCGGGGCCTTGGGCTGTGGCAAACCCAATGCCACGGAACATGGCTTCAATCCGCTCAAGTGTGCGCGTGACCGGATGAAGCCCACCCGCCGCGTCACCCCGTCCAGGCAAAGTGACATCGACCCGCTCGCTCTCAAGCGCTGCGTTCAGCTCAGCATGCGCCAGTACCGCTCGCCGTGCCTCGAGGCGTTCGGTCACCTGCTGCTTTGCTGCATTGATGGCCTGGCCCGCCGCGGGACGCTCTTCCGCCGGCAGTTTGCCCAGCGCCTTGAGCTGCTCGGTTAGCCACCCTTTTTTCCCCAGGTAAGCCACCCGGATCTCTTCGAGCTCGGCGACGCTCGCTGCAGTATCCACAGCGGCCTCGGCCTGCTCGGTCAAAGCCTGCAGATCCTCGCTCATCATCCATCCCGTTCAGAGACAAAAAAGGGGAAGGCAGCTGCCTTCCCCCGCCTGCCTAACAGCCGCAAACGGCTGTCTAGGCGAGGGCCGCCTTCGCCCGCTCAGCCACCGCCGCAAAGCCCGTGCTGTCATGCACGGCCATGTCGGCTAAGACCTTACGATCAATCTCGATCTCAGCCTGTTTCAGGCCATTGATCAATCGGCTGTAGGAAAGCCCGTTTTGCCGCGCTGCGGCATTGATCCGCTGGATCCACAGGGCGCGGAACTCGCGCTTGCGTACCCGTCGATCCCGGTAGGCGTATTGGCCGGCCTTAATGACCGCCTGATTAGCTATCTTAAACGTCTTACGACGCGCACCGTAGTAGCCTTTCGCCTTGCCGAGGACCTTATTGTGGCGGCGACGTGAAATCACGCCACGCTTTACTCTTGCCATCGTCAGAATCCTCTAATCAGTCGTGTTCAGACGTAGGGCAGTAGCCGCCGAATCGCCGGCGTATCCTGCTCCGATACGAGTGTGGTGGCCCGCAGCCCAACTTTCCGCTTCGCATCCTTTTTGGTGAGGATGTGATTATGGAAGGCATGCGCCCGCTTGAAACGGCCACTGGCCGTCTTGCGAAAGCGCTTGGCGGCGCCACGGTTCGTCTTGATTTTGGGCATGAACCGTTTCTCCGTTGCCACAAACAAGAAATCCCGGCCAAGCCGGGACATCATCCCAAAGGGGGTCAACCCCTGCTACTTCCCCTTCCGGGGAGACATCGTCATCACCATCAACCTACCCTCCATTTTCGGGCGCTGGTCAACGGTTGCGAATTCTTCCAGGTCTTTCTCAACGCGCTCGAGCAATTCCAATCCGAGCTCCTGGTGCGCCATCTCACGACCCCGAAACCGAAGCGTGATCTTAATCTTATCGCCTTCCTCTAGGAAGCGTTTGAGGTTTTTCAGCTTGACTTCATAGTCGCCGGAATCGGTACCAGGCCGAAATTTTACCTCTTTCACCTGAAT
>Ga0102930_1000316_pt1 | contig 16244 bp, 12 predicted proteins | sample SalPon1_B_H2O_MG_FD_84514 | JGI IMG/M metagenome (GOLD analysis project Ga0102930, IMG submission 84514) | Salt pond water microbial communities from South San Francisco under conditions of wetland restoration - Salt Pond MetaG R1_B_H2O_MG | ecosystem: Environmental > Aquatic > Non-marine Saline... | reverse complement strand
TTAGCTGCGGGTGATACCTTTCGCGCTGCGGCAGTGGAACAACTAACCATCTGGGGCGAACGCAATCATATTCCCGTCATTGCGCAGGGAACCGGCGCAGACACAGCCTCGGTGATTTATGATGCTGTCCAGTCCGCTAAAGCACGTCAAATTGATATATTACTAGCGGATACAGCCGGCCGCTTGCACACCCAATCCAATTTAATGGATGAACTTAAAAAGGTGAAGCGGGTGATTCAAAAGCTCGATCCGCAAGCACCGCACGAGATTATGCTGATTGTGGATGCCAGCATTGGCCAAAACGCACTGCTGCAAGCGCAGCAATTTCACGAGGCACTCGACGTCACCGGCATTACGATTACCAAACTAGACGGCACCGCTAAAGGGGGTATTGTGTTTGCGATTGCGGAACAACTAAAAATTCCCGTGCGCTATATTGGTGTGGGAGAAAGTATTGATGACTTACAAACCTTTGATGCAGAAGCCTTTACCCGTGCTTTATTATCTGGCGAAGCGACTCCACAAGCATAATGATTGAATTTAACCAAGTCAGCAAACGCTACCCTACGGGGCAAATTGCGCTTTATAATATTAACTTAACGCTATTGGCAGGCGAGATGGTGTTTATTACCGGGCATTCGGGCGCGGGTAAAAGCACACTATTGAAGCTAGTTGCCCTGCTGGAACGCCCGACTCAGGGTGAAGTCTTAATCGGCGGCAGTCCACTCACGCGCTTAAGTCATCGCCAAGTGCCCGCTTATCGGCGGCGTATTGGCTTTATTTTTCAAGACCCGCATTTGCTCTACGACCGTAGTGTCTTTGAGAATGTCGCTATTCCCTTGTTGATTGCTGGCATGCGCCCCTCAGAAATTCGCCGTCGGGTACACGCCGCATTGGATAAGGTCGGCTTGAGCAATAAAGTGAGCAGCTTTCCTTTAATGCTTTCAGCGGGTGAAAAACAACGGGTCGGCATTGCCCGAGCGGTCGTGAATCGCCCGACTATTATTCTTGCAGACGAACCTACCGGGAATCTCGACCCCGAACTAGCGCAAGATATTATGTATACCTTTGCTCAATTCAATGAGCTAGGTGCAACCGTCCTTATCGCAAGTCACGATCATGCCTTAGTTGAACGCATGCAGAAACGCACAATTGTCCTGCAAAAGGTGGAGTAATGGCCAAACAGCAAGCCGCACAAAAGCGCCGCCCGACTGCCCGCACCCATCCTTTGGATGCTTGGCTGAATCAACAAAAACACGCTATCCAATTCAGCTTACAGCGCTTATGGTTTAGCCCTATGTCAACGTGGATGACCTTAGCCGCTATTGCGATTGCCCTGTCGTTGCCCACGAGCTTACATTTGCTGCTAAAAAACTTACAAAGCTTGACGGATAGTAAGCGTGAAGTCCCTACCGTCACCTTATTTTTAAAAAGCAATATCAGTGAACAACAAGCCAAAGATCGCGCTGAGCTACTTTCTGACTTACCGCAGGTAGTGAACGTTGAAGTCATCACACGCGATGAAGCGATGGCCGATTTTCGGCAAATCACCGGCTTTGCAGAAACACTCGAAACGCTCGATGATAACCCCTTGCCGCATGTATTGATTATTACGCCTAAACTCAGTTTGCTGGGCGTCACCGATCAAGATATTCAAAAATTCGCCCAAAAACTAGAAGTTTACCAAGAGGTTGATAGCGTCCAAATTGATGTTGAATGGATACAGCGCTTGCGAGCGATTTTGCGCATTGCTAACCGCATTATTTTGGTCGTTTCCATTTTATTAGGCATGACGGTATTGCTAGTAGTCGGCAATACGATTCGTCTGGATATTGAGAATCGCAAGGAAGAAATCACTGTCACACGCTTGATTGGCGCAACGAATGCTTATATTCGCCGCCCGTTTTTATATAACGGTATTTGGCTGGGTTTGTTTGGCGGTGTGATTAGTTTAGTGATTGTGAATGTGGCCTTATTGTTTTTGCTGGAGCCGGTGAGTCAGTTAAGCACTTTATACGGTGGCCGTTTCACCTTACAAGGTTTGGATGGCTTAATGACTTTAGAGATTTTGCTGGCCAGTAGCTTGCTAGGTTTATTAGGGGCTTGGTTAGCCGTTGGGCGTTATTTATGGAAAAGCGAAGCCATTGAATAATCTTAGGTAAAAACAGCTTAAATAAAGCGCCTTGAAGGTTTGTTACACTTTTCACCAAAGTTTCATACTCTTTCTGTACATTGCCAGCGTTTAATTGAATTGATCTGGGGATTGTACAATGAGCTTTAAAAAGTTATGTGCCTTAACGGCATTAACAGCGGCTGTTGCATTGGGCTTAAGCGCCTGTAATGATGAAGACAATAATGGCACGAGCAGCAGTGTGCGCATCTTACATATTAATGACCACCATTCACACCTAAACGCCGACTCAGCCGATCTAATGCTAGCAGGCCAAGAAACAGAAGTTGAAGTCGGCGGTTTTCCACGGGTAGTGAGCCAGTTCCGTGCTCGGAATCTGACGAAAAACACCTTAAAATTACACGCTGGCGATGCAATCACCGGCACTTTATTTTACACCTTATTTGCAGGTGAGGCAGATGCTGACATGATGAATCAAGTCTGCTTTGATGCGTTTGCTTTAGGTAATCATGAATTCGACGATGGCGATGCGGGTCTAAAGCAATTTCTGGATTTTTTAAATAAAGAAGGCGCAAGCTGCAACACGCCCGTTCTCGCGGCCAATGTAAAACCTGAGGTCGGCGTTTCTCCACTGACTCCAGACAGTGCGACTGACTATATCCAGCCTTATACCATTTTAGAGCGTCAAGGCAAAAAATACGGTGTTATTGGGATCGACATTGCTAATAAAACGAAAAACTCTTCCAACCCCGACGACAGCACAACGTTCGAAGACGAAACTGAAACCGCGCAACAATACATTGATGAGCTAAGCGCTCAGGGTATTAGCAAAATCATTTTACTCACGCATTATCGATATCAAAATGACCTTGAACTAGCAAAAAACTTACACGGTGTTGATGTCATTATTGGCGGTGATTCACACAGCTTACTAGGCGATAAATTCGAAGAACTCGGCCTCGCTCCCCAAGGTCCTTACCCCACACAAGCAACAGACAAAGATGGCCAGCCTGTTTGTATCGCACAAGCTTGGCAATATTCGACGATTGTGGGCGAACTGAATGTTGATTTCGATCCGCAAGGCGTCGTCACAAACTGCGCAGGCACACCGCACATGCTACTCGGCGATACATTCCAACGTGAAGACGCTGAAGGCGAAGATTACGCGTTAAGTGGCACTGAAAAACAGGCAGTCATGAATGACATTAATCAAATCGCCGAACTGTCTATCGTTGCTCCTGATCAGACGACGAGTGCTTTACTCGAAAACTACGCGAGCCAAGTGGATGTGCTACAAAATGAACGCATTGGCTCCGCCTCACAAGATTTATGCTTAGAGCGCATACCCGGCCAAGGCCGCAGCACCTTAGACGGCTGTAACGACCGTACCCGCTCTAATGGCAGCGATATTTCTAATGTTGTGGCCAAAGCCTTCTTAGAGATGAGCAATACCTCTGATATTGCGATTCAAAACGCAGGCGGCGTGCGTATTGATGTGCCCGCAGGCGACATTACCATTGGCACCGCTTACACTTTGCTACCATTTTCCAATACGCTCATGGAGATTGAAATGACAGGTCAAGAAATTGTGGATGTACTTGAAGAAGCAGTGGTATTTGCTTTAGACGGCTCCACAGGTGCTTATCCTTATGCAGCGGGCTTACGCTGGGATATTGATATGAGCAAACCGGCAGGACAACGCTTCTCCAATGTGGAAGTTAACCCTCGTGTCGCTGGCAACTGGACCGCGATCAACCTGAATGAGACATACAAGATTGTCACTAATGACTTTATCGCTGCCGGACGCGATGGCTACATAACTTTTGGCAAGATCCCAGATGAACGTAAAACAGACACGTTCTTAGACTACGCTAAATCGTTTGTAGATTATGTTGAGCGTGAAACAGCGGCGAGCCGCACGATTAACCGTTTACCGTTGGAAGAATACAGCACACAAAACTTCATCAATAGCGACGGTGTTTTACAGCAGTAACAAGCTTCACAACTTAAACTTGCTCCCTGAGCCTAGCTAGCGGAAGGGAGCTTTTGACGGACGCTGCTACGACACCAAACACTCAAGCCACCTTATCCAAGCGCGGAACCCCCGCTAATAACTTTTGCGTATATGCATCTTGTGGATCGCCACACACTTGCGCCGTCGGACCACGCTCTACAATCTTGCCTTGATACATCACCATCGTCCAATCACTCAGGTACTCCACCACGCCAATATTGTGCGTCACAAACAGCAAGGTCAGATCACGCTCAGCGCGGATAGCCAATAACAACTGCAAAATCTCCGCCTGCACCGACACATCCAAGGCACTCGTAATCTCATCGCACACAATAAACGCGGGATTCAACACCAACGCCCGTGCCAAACCAATGCGCTGGCGTTGCCCGCCCGAAAACTCATGCGGATAGCGCCATAAAAAGTCACGTTTCAACTGCACCCGCTCCAGCGCATCCCCCGCCAACTCAAGCCGCTCCTCCGCATTGTTACCAATGTCATGCACCTTCATGGGCTCAGTTAAGGTCGTTTCCACCAACAAACGTGGATTCAAAGACGACTGCGGATCTTGGAAAGCAATCTGCATGCGCCCCCGCCACGGCTGCAAAGCCTTTGCCGATAACCCCACCAACTCCGTGCCGCGCATTTTGACACTGCCCGAGGTCGGCTGCTCCAACTGCAAAATAGCCCGTCCTAGTGTGGTCTTGCCACAACCCGACTCACCCACCAAAGCGACAATACCCCCCTTAGGCAGCTCAAAACTCACATCATCCACCGCTTTAACATGGTCAACTGTGTGCCGGAACAAACCTTTTTTAATCGGAAACCAAACTTTCAGGTTCTTAACTTCGATGAGGGGTGATACCCCCGCCTGGTCTCCCCTTGCCAGGGAAAGCGCACTATCCGCTGAAGTCGATGTTCCCTCCTTTGATATGGGGAGGGTTAGGGAGGGGTTATCACCCCGAATACGTCCTGCCTGTCGCGCCAAATTCTCCGGCACCGCTGCTAACAACTGCTGGGTATAGGCATGCTGTGGCTGGCGTAGCACCTGCTCAGTCACGCCTTTTTCAACCAGTTTACCCTGTTGCATCACGCCAACCTGATGCGCCATTTCCGCCACCACACCAAAGTCATGCGTAATAAATAATAGGCTCATACCCGTACTCTCTTGCAGTTCACGCATCAGGCGCAAAATCTCTGCCTGCACTGTCACATCCAGTGCTGTGGTCGGCTCGTCCGCAATCAATAGCTCAGGCTCACACGCTAACGCCATTGCAATCATCACTCGCTGGCGCTGGCCACCTGACAACTGATGCGGAAAATCACGCACCCGCCGCCGCGCATTGGGCAATTGCACTTGCTCCAAGGCTTTAATCGTGCGTTCTTCGGCTTCTGCAGTGCTTAACCCGGGATTGTGTAATTGCAGCGCCTCCATAATCTGGGCGCCAATGCTCAACACTGGATTTAAAGACGTCATCGGCTCTTGGAAAATCATCGCAATACGCGAACCCCGAATACGCCGCAATGCGGCATCAGGTAGCGTTAATAAGTTTTCCTGCTGAAAGACAATCTCGCCCGCCGGATGGCTAGCAATAGCGGCAGGCAATAAACGCATCACCGATAAGGCCGAAATCGACTTGCCACTACCCGACTCACCCACAAGGCAAAACGTTTCGCCGCGCTTGATTTGATAACTAATGCCATCGACGGCTTTGATGGTCTCTTCGCCAGTGCGTAGGTAGGTGTGCAAATCACGCACGTCTAATAGTAAATCGCTCATTAATTCACTCCGGTGGCACGCGCTAAGGTAGGATCAATCGCATCGCGGAAAGCTTCCCCAATAAGCGTATAAGCAAACACTGTCATAAAAATAGCGCCCCCAGGAAAAACCGCCATCCACCAATTAAACGTCGCCGATTTCACCGCCTGATTCAACATCTGCCCCCAAGATGGTGCATCCACCAAGCCCAAACCCAAAAAGCTTAAGGTCGCTTCCGCCAAAATCGCCGCCGCCACCCCAAAGCTCATGGCTACCAATAAAGGCGCCACGCCATTGGGTAGCATGTGGCGGAATAAAATCGAGCGCAGCGGCAAACCGCTTGCCACCGCCGCTTGTACATAATCTTGTTTACGCAGCTTGAGAAATTCAGCCCGAATATAACGCGCATAGCCCGACCAACTGGTGACACCAATAATAATCATCATCATGTATAAGCTGCGCCCAAAAAAGGCCACAAAGGTAAGCAGCAAGAACAAGGTCGGAATCGACTCAAACACCTCGACTAAACGCATGCCAATCATATCGACCAAGCCAGAAAAATACCCCATAAAGCCGCCGATAATTACCCCGATCACCATGGCAATACTGGTCGCGACAATACCAATACTCAGGGCAATGCGCGAGGCATGGATCATGCGACTGAGGACATCGCCACCGTTTTCCTCTGTGCCCAGCCAGTGCTGAATGCTTGGTGCTTGCAAAGGTAACGCACGCTGATCACGCAAGTAATCTGTCGGCGCATAGGGAATCGGCGGCATAAGGCGCCAATCGACCTCAGTGTATGCAGCCGTGCGAAAATCATCATAAATAATCAACTGCGGCGGCTTCAGCATCAGGCTAGCCAACACTGCCACCGCCGCTGTCACACCCACGATCCACATTAGCCAAGAACGAAGCTTCAGGTGCATCGGTAATAGCCACAGCCCAATCAACGTAACAAAGGCCGCCAGAACTGCTGCATCTTCTGTGTCCAAATAGCGCAACACCGGCATACTCACCTCGCCATCCTTACTCATGATCAGCGGCATGCTGTTAGCCAAAAATGGCGCAAACACAGCGGCTATCACCAAAATACCGACCCAAGTCAGCGCTAACTTAACCCCGACGCCCCCTAGGGTGCGCTTCCAAATCATGCGTCCGAACGACTCGCGACTGACTTGTGCTTTACTTAATTGTGCTTTATTAGTCATAGCTCACCCTCGGATCCACCAATGTATACAACAAGTCAGCAATTAAATACCCGACCAAAGTCAAAAACCCACTAATCCAAGTAATTGACAACACCATTTCGCGATCCCGGCTTTTCACCGCCTCCACCGCTAGCTGCCCCATGCCATTGATACTGAAAATATTTTCCACAATCAGCGAGCCGGATAATAAGCTAGGCAACAACCCCGCTGTCACCGTGATCAAGGGCAATAAACTATTACGAAACACATGCTTCCACAGCACATCCTTGTCGGATAAGCCTTTAGCGCGTGCAGTGCGGGCGTAATCAGAACTGAGGTTTTCCAGCAAAGAAGTCCGTGTCAACTTAGCCAGTGCGGCAAAACCGCCGTAGGACAAACAAATAATCGGCAACACCAAATGCCAAATGCGATCAAACAAAAAACCACGCACAAAGCCCGGCCCCATGAGCTGTGTGGCTAACACAATCCCCATACCTGTGCCAATAATGCCCAACGTCGCCACCCGCCACGCAAAACTAGGCATTTTACCCAAGCCATAGCCAATCGCAGCGCCCAAAACTGGCAATGCAATCCAGTTAAACCACACATGCTCCGCATGCGCCGCTGCCATCCACAAACCAATCAGTGCACCGACACCACCCGACACTAAGGCACGCTTTTTTACCTCGTCCCAGCGACTGAGCCACACGGCCAAACCTGTTCCAAGAATCACGCCCAAAAACAACAAGCCCACATCCCACAGCGAGCCCCAATGTGGCATAAACGGCATATCCTGCGCTGCCCGACTACCAATACCCGCTGTCGGGAACCAGTGCCATTGCTGCACATTGGCAAAAAAGCCCAGCAATAATACGCCCGCCAACATGGTCGGAATCGCCCACAACGCCAACATAATCACGCTCGATCCCACGTCAAAGCGCCCGCCCCGATCCGTCGCCGCTTTCACACCAATCGCAATCGCCAGCACATAAATCAGTGGAATAGTAATCACATTCAGCAGCAAAGTAATCGGAATGCGCTCCGCCAGAATATCGCTCACCGGCCGCCCATAATGGAAGCTATCGCCCAAATCCATACCTTTGGTGAAAGAAAACGTCCCCAACGAGCCATCGTTATTCACCGTAAAGCCAATCGGCGAGACATTATTCAACCAGCGCAAATATTGCACCGGCGCAGGTTGATCCAAGCCATAACGCTTATTGTAATAATCCATAATGGCTTGGCGCTCTTGCGGCTTCATATCCATGGTTTCTGTCGCTAACTGCGCCCCGACACCACCGGGCGACAGCGCCATAACCGCAAAGACAACGATAGTGATACCTAACAAAGTCGGAATCATTAGCAGCAATCGCCGCACTAGATACGTTAGCATGATCGCTTACTCGGTTTAATCGGTGTATTGCTGCATAGCGCGCGGCACATAGGTTTCTAATGGCTTGTTAAGGCGATTTAAGCCTAAGTTCGTCATTTGCAAGTTCTGTACGCGCTGATCAATAAAGACCAAAGCATTGCGGCGAAATAGGAAGGTGTAAGGTTGATCCTCATGCAAAATAGCTTCAGCTTGCTGCCATAATGGCATGCGCTTATCGGTATCGACCGTCGCACGGGCTTGTTCAATCAGTTGATCCAGTTTCTTATTGGTATAACTAATAAAATTATCGCCCTTCGCACCACTTTGCGAGCTATGGAACATTTGATAAATATCCGTTTCAATGCCACTCGTCCAGCCCAGTACAATCGCGTCATAGTCTTTTTTATTCATCATTTCTAGCATGACCGGCCACTCTTGCGGAAAAGGGATCATTTTCACGCCTACGCGAGCATAAATATCTTTTAGCAGTAGCACCATGCGCTTGGTATCTTCGCTGGACTCGGAATACGTCAACTCAAACTCAAAAGGCTCGCCCGCTTCATTTTCCAAGACACCGTCTTCATCACGGTCTTCATAGCCGGCTGCTTTTAAAAGGCTAAGCGCTTTTTGCATGTCATAAGGATACGGCTCCAACGCCGGGTCATGCTGCTTACTGGTATTGCTAAACGGACTGACCGCACGCTCGGCATAACCTAAAAAGACATCGTCAATAACGCGCTCGACATCCGTTAAATAGGACATGGCTTGGCGCACTCGCTTGTCCGCAAAGCGAGTCGGCTCGCTCCCCCTACGTTGATTCCAACCGATATAAGAGTAACCAGCAACAGGCGGCATATATTCAAAATTATGGCTTTTCCCCATAATCTGCTCATCGCTTTTGAGCTTTTCGTATTCGATCGGACGCGCCTGATACACATCAATATCACCATTGCGGTAAGTCGTTAGTCGGGCACTATCGTTCTGAATCACTTTCCATAACAAACGCTCATAGCTAGGCTGTACATCGCCCCAGTAACGTTTATTGCGCACCAACTCAATGCTGCCCTGATCGGGCGTCCAAGCTTTGGGATCTTCTAAACGATACGGGCCGCTGCCTAATAAAAGGCCTTTCGATTGATTAAACGTTTCCGGCTGTTTTAAATAAGGCGCATAAAAATGTTGCGGAAGAACATTGATCGTTCCTGCTAAGCTCAGTGCCTCAAAATAAGGCTCTGCAAACGTAAAGACAACTTCATACTCACCTTGCGCTTCTACGGATTTTATTTTTTCCAGATAAGCCCGATGCCGTGGCGCTTGAATCGCCTCATTCATAATAAAATCATACGTGAATACAACATCCGCTGCGGTGAGCGGTTCACCGTCTGAAAAGCTGACATCTTTCCGCAGTTGAAAGGTGATCACCAAACCATCATCACTGACTTGCCAGTCGAGCGCTAATAAGCCCTGCCACTCCAGCGTGTCTGGATCACGTGTTATCAGAGTCTCTAAAACATTTTCTTGCACAGCCGATGCATAAGCATCTGAAGACACTAATGGCGTAATCGTGCCTAGGTTAGTGCCGAAATAACCAACACTCCAATCCCCTTGCGCATAGTCTTCTTGCTGCGTGGCGGCGAAGGCACGTTGGAAAGCAGGCGCCACAGCGGCTTGCTCGGTGCTGTTTTGCTGCGTGGTTTTCGCTGCTTGCTGGGCGAACTGGCCGGATGTTAAAGCGGTACGCAAGCCGCGCACATCACGCGCTTGTTCCGACAAAGCGGTTTGCATGTCATCCAGTTTCGACCATTGCCGGTCTACTTGGTACATCAATAACACCACTAAGATCACTAAGAGAATTAATACGCCATAAAGCGCCCAGTCGGATGCGGATAGTCTTTTTTGCATAATTTTTCGTGTATATACTGCGCAATTAATGTAAACCTAGCATAACACCAACATTCTGGTGGATGCAGCCCTGCTTCCATCTTATGCTATTGAAACCCTTTCAAAAACATTTCCAAGGAGTCAACATGGGATTTCTCACCGGCAAACGCGCCCTGATTACCGGCATTGCTAGCAACCGTTCCATCGCTTATGGCATCGCTCAGGCTATGCACCGCGAAGGCGCAGACATTGCGCTCACTTACCAAAACGATAAACTGAAACCACGGGTAGAAAAATTCGCAGCGGAATTTGGTTCCAGCATTGTCCTGCCTTGCGATGTGAGCGAAGACAGCCATATTGAAGCGACCTTCCAGCAACTCGGCGAACATTGGGATGGCTTCGATATTTTGGTGCATGCGATTGCCTACGCTCCCAAGGAGGAACTCGAAGGCAGTATTGTAGACAACACTAGCAAAGCAGGCTTTAGCCAATCGCAAGACATCAGCGCCTACAGCTTTTTGGCCATGGCACGCTACGCCAAACCAATGATGCAAGAGCGGCAAGGCGCCATGCTCACCTTAAGCTACCTCGGCGCAGTCGCCGCTATTCCCAACTACAACGCCATGGGCATGGCCAAAGCCAGCTTGGAAGCGGGCGTGCGTTTTATGGCAGCCGATTTGGGCCCACAAGGTATCCGCGTTAATGGTATTTCCGCCGGCCCCATTCGCACATTGGCCGCGTCCGGCATCACAGGCTTTCGCAAAATGCTGGATCACTTTGAAGAAAACTCGCCCTTACGACGCAATGTAACGATTGAAGAAGTGGGCAATACAGCGGCTTTCCTCTGCTCCGACTTGGCCTCGGGCATTACCGGCGAGATTACCTATGTGGATGGCGGCTGGAATATCTTAGGCATGTCGGGCATGCCAACGGAATAAATAATAACAGGCTTTTGACTTTGGCTGCGCTCAGCTAGCGGGTTTGCATAACCTGTGTTCTGAGGGCAGTCGAGGAATAAATCTGCACACTACCTGCAAACACAAGGTCTACAATGCGACTATAACTTTATTCATAGGATAACAAGTGCATGTCAAACACAACCGCCACAGAACCCCATATCACCCAATGGCGACAGCCCTTGCTATTCGCGCTATTTGGCCTTGCCATGGGCTTTATTTTTGAAGGCTTACGCCATTGGCTAGATGATAGCCCATTGACTCACTTTGCAACGCCAGCGCTCATTGCCTTGTGTATTTTCCTGCCGACTGCCTTATTACTCTGGCATAGCCAGCGGCGTTATTTTATCCCCTTATACGCCGTGCTCATGACGGGCTTAGCGTACTGGGCGGGTACGAATATTATTGTCTTGACCAGCGGCAGTGACGTATTGCGCTATCGCACGATTAATAGCGATACAGTGCTTTTCCCTTACTTTTTTCTATTGCTAGCACTGGTTTTGATTACTGTCTCCTTTGTTCAAGCTTGGCAAAAAGAACGCCCCTATTTTCCTTATCCCCGCCTGTTTCAATACGCATGGAATAATGTACACAGTGTTTTCTTAGGCACGTTATTTGCGCTGTTGTTTTATCTGGTGTTGGTGTTAGGCGTGATGCTGTTTAGGCAAATCGGTATTCGCGGTTTGGAAGAATGGCTAATCGAGAAGCCTATTGTCTTTATGGGCGCTTTCGGGGCGGGTTTAGCCGTGGTGCAGCAGTTTGATGGCTTGCTACTGCGTATGCACAATTTGGCATTCGCACTCTACCAACTGATTGCTTATTTAGTCGCCTTGATTGTGCTGAGCTTCTCACTCGCCTTACTCGGCTTTTGGCCGGAATTTTTGCACAGTGGTAGCGCGGCGATTACCCTACTATTTTTAGTCGCCGCTAGTATTTTGCTACTCAATACCTGGGTGGAGCGCGGCTCAAGCAGCTTACCCCGCTGGGCCAATGGGCTATTTATGGCTCAAATGGCGGCGCTGCCCTTCCTAACTGCGCTGGCTTGCTACGCCCTGTGGTCACGCGTTACGCAGTATGGCTTATCCCCTACGCGTGTATTGGGGTTAATGCTTGCGGGCATTTTATTGCTATACACCAGCACTTACGCCATCCAAACCTTGCGCAAACGCTGGGCATGGACGCAAGGCGTGCAAGCCGTTAATCCAAGCCTAGCAATGATCGCCGCCTTGCTGGCCTTCTTAACCCTCACGCCCGTGCTCGACCCGCTACGACTCAGTGTCAACAACCAACTAGAACGCTTGCGCAGTGGTCAAGTCAGCGTTGAGGAGTTTGATTTTCGAGCCCTGCGGCGTCAATTTGGCCAACCCGGCTTAGCCGCTAGCGAGCAGCTCAAAACGTGGACTGATCATCCTGAATACGCCGCCATGCAAACCGCCTTACAACAAGCGGAAGAAGACCCTTATGGCCGCGATGATTATCTGGAAAAATATGTCACTCTCATTCCTGCCGATGCTGACATTGACCTAGATAAATTTGTACAAGACATCAATCGTAGAGCCAATTTTTATGCCCACCAGTGCCGCGAAATTGACAATGAATGCCTTATCCTATTACGTGATATTAATGGCGATCAGCAACTGGATGCCTTCACTTTAAGAATTAATAAAGCGACGGCTGATGACGGTGTGGTGACTTACCATGTTTACACGGCGGCACACTTGCTGGATGAAACAAACGCACCCATCATCAGCAAAAGCTATGAAATAAGCCAACAAGCGTCTGATAGTGAACAGGAGATTCTCCTCAGAAAACTCACGGCTGCGGAGGTGGAAAGACTGAAAAATGCGCTACAAAACGGCGAACTTAAGCCAGTGATGCCTGCCTTACCGGATTTTGCCGTGGATGGGCTATTGTTGCGTGATGAATAGAAATATCTTTATATCGGCTTAGCGCTAGCGCTTAAAGCTGAGCCAGCCAAGGGAACACCGAGTGCTTGTTCCCTTGGCTGCATTTCAATTAATCAATCAGTTTTTCCAGCGCTGCATTCACCGCTGCAATATCCTCGGAATTTTTCAGCTTTTTCGTCTCAGCATCCCAAGCGTCATACCAGCTTCCAACGCCATGTTTACCGCGCAAATCCGCACCGAAAAACGGTGCTAACATTTCCTGACTCGCCAGCACATTCGCGCCTGCACGCCCACCGGGGCTTGCCGCGAGCATGACCATGGGCTTGCCTTGCCACACTTTCATGTCAATGCGGCTCATCCAATCGAAAATGTTTTTCCACGCAGCAGTAACAAAACCGTTGTACTCCGCAAAAGACACAATCACCGCATCCGCCGCGCCAATCTTTTCATAAAACGCTTGCGCCTCTGATGGGATGCCCGTGGCTTGTTCACGATCAGGACTATAAATCGCCATCTCATAGTCATTTAGATCCAACAACTCAATCTCTGCATTCGGCAACAATTCCTGTTGCAGCACACGGCTGGCGTATTGCACCAGCTCTTTATTAATCGAGTTTTTGCTGTTGCTGGCAGCGAAGCTTAAAATTTTCATAGCAGTACCTGTCTTAAATCAAGGAATGGCTGCTATAGTAAGTTGATACACCAGCGCTCACAAGTCCGATAAAAGCGCACAATATGCGCGTTTATAATACAAGTCTGCTAAACTAGATTGATGGATAAATGGACAGAATTACGCAGTGCTTATTTAGTAGCGAAACTCGGCACAGTGAGCGCCGCAGCGGATGCCTTAGGCGTGCATCGCGCCACGATAAATCGGCATATTGAAGCGCTGGAACAGGCTTTGGGGGCAACCTTATTTCAGCGCCACGCACGCGGCTATACCCCCACCGAAGCGGGGCGCGATATGTTGGAAACCGCTGCCCGCGCCGAGGAGATGTTTAATGATTTGCGTGGCCGGAATGCAGGGCGCAGTGCGCAATTATCCGGCGATCTCATTGTCACCACGCTATCGGGCATCGCCAATTTGATAATGCCTGCGCTGGCGGCTTTCCGCGCTGCCCACCCTGAAGTCGCACTTACCTTCGCCACCAGCACCCAACTGGCACGCTTGGAATACGGCGAAGCGCATGTGGCTATTCGCGCCGGTGACAAACCGGAAGACCTCGATTATGTCGTACTGCCCTTCCGCGAAATACGCTTCACACTGTACGCGCATCAGGACTACCTCGCCCGCTACGGCAAGCCCCACGGTTTAGATGATTTAGACGGCCATTATTTTATTGGCTCGTTAATTAGCGAAACGCATGAACCGCCGTATAGCGCATGGATGCGAACGCATCTCGCCCAAACCGCACTCGCCTTACAAACACAAGACCCACGCGCCATTTTCTACGGTGTATTAAATGGCTTGGGCATTGGTTTTTTGGCAGAACATGAAGCAGCGGCTTACCCTGAGCTAGTACCTATTGTGCCACCAAAAGCGGAATGGGCGGGGCAGTTGTGGATTGTGACACATGGAGATTTGCACCGGACGAGCAAGGTGCAGGCGTTTATTGGGTTGTTGCGGGGTAATCACGTGCATTTATTAAGTTAATAGTCAGGTTGTTGAACAAATATAGCCGAGGTTGCATGGTATCGTTTAGTATGAATGTGGCTGTATTTAATAGGGCTTGCTAATGAATGTAGAAAATTTGAACTCTTACTCATATGATGATTTATTGCTGCATTTAAATCGCTTACAGGAGGCAGCGGAGCTGGAGAAAGTTGATGAGCGGCTACGCTTAGAAGCAAAGATCAAGGCTGTGCAAAATGTACTGATTAGACGCTGTGAGCAAGAAGCTAGTCGCTTATGTGCTATTGGCTCGTATGATGCCGCTATTGATAAATGGTACGAAATCCAGTCTTATCAACGCGACTACCCTACTATCAAAAGTGAACTAGCACGTTTACAAGCGCTGGTTCAGCAGCAGCAAAAGAGCCAATCTGCCATTCGACAGATTTCTAAAATCAGAGATGCACAACTCCGCTCGATTGCAAAACCACTGATAGCAGCATTAAATCAGCCTGAGAGCAGCCCACTGTATGCAGACTTACTGGAACAAGTGGAGGACTTATTGCTAGCTGGTCCGCCGGATGTGGAGGGATTTATGCTCTGGTGGGAAGCGGTCTTTGCGGAGCAGTCAAGCTCTAGCCGAGTGGATTTAAGTTTGTTGGCGGAACGCATTAAGCGTGGCGAGATGGTGCTATTTATTGGCTCAGGTTTTGAAGACTTGAATGAATCCGCAGCGAATTTAGCCAGTCGCTTGGCTAAGCAGATTGGCTATGAAGCGTTTCAAGGGTCTTTTTCATCCATTGCCGAGTATTATCAGCTTCATCCTGAGTTTGGGCAGGCAGCCTTGTTGCGCAATCTGAGTTCGCAATTACCCAAAAGTGCGCTGGCGCTTTACCAAAGTCTGGCAAAAATGGAACGCCCATTAATTCTGATTTCAGCGGCTTATGATAATTGGCTGGAAGCGAGTTTTACGCAGCACGGTAAGCGCTATGTTGAGTTAACGTCGATTGTAAAACGCTCGCAGGATTACGATATTGGACATATTTTACTGCACTATTCGGATAAATCAGTGCCTGCTGAACCCTTGCATGAAGAGGCTTTGTCGGAGCTTGCTTTATTGGAGCAAGGTTATTCCATTATTTATAAGATTCGCGGCACCTGTAGTGCTGATTTAACGGAGGCGCAGGATGATATTCGCCACGATGCACTCACGCTGTCAGAAAGCAATTATTTTAGTTTTGCGCGTTACGCCGACCGTATTATTCCGAATTATTTGGCACGGCAATGGCGCAATCGTGATTTCTTATTTGTCGCTTATCGGCCTAAGAACCTGTTTAAGATCTCAAATCCTGTAAAATAGAATTTTTTTGACTTCAGATAGCGCCTTATGAGAAAAGCTTACCCCAGTGATATCAGTCGTGAACA
>Ga0102930_1000315_pt1 | contig 16306 bp, 15 predicted proteins | sample SalPon1_B_H2O_MG_FD_84514 | JGI IMG/M metagenome (GOLD analysis project Ga0102930, IMG submission 84514) | Salt pond water microbial communities from South San Francisco under conditions of wetland restoration - Salt Pond MetaG R1_B_H2O_MG | ecosystem: Environmental > Aquatic > Non-marine Saline... | reverse complement strand
CGGGTCGCCGACCTGCTCCGCGAGGCCGTCGAGACCGACCGATAGTCTCTAGGCGCGCGGTTCGCCGGCGAGGTACGAGGCGGCCGGATCGACCAGGAACCGGTCCTCCATCGCCTTGCGCCCGAGCAGCATGCGAAAGCGCATGGTGTCCCGGTCGGTGAGGGTCAGTTCGAACCACTCCTCGCGCGCGCCGATCACCATGCGCGTGGCGATCACGTAGCGGTTCTCGCGGTGACCGCCGGAGTCCGACACCAGGCGGCGATCGAGGAGTTCGGCCTCGCAGCGGACGACCGTGTCGTTGTCCTGCTGGATGGGGTGCACCCCGATACGCACCATGTCGCGCCCGTCGCGGCGAAACGGCTCGACGGCGAAGGCGTGCAGCGCCGAGGTGCGTGCGCCGGTGTCCACCTTGGCCTTGATCCGGTCGATGCCGAGATCCGGCAGGGATACCCACTCGCGCCAGCCGAGTGTGGTGAGGTGGTCGCCCACGTCCTTGCGCTCAGTCATGGCTATCAATCCTCGGAGACGGTCTCTTCGTCTGCATGGTTGGCCTGGAAGTCCTCGACCGAGCCGGCGATCTCGCTGACGTCGCCCTTGAAGCGGGCGATGTGGTAGACCGCGTCGCCCTCGTGGACCAGGGGGCGCTCCAGTCGGCCGATGACTACCCCGTCGCTGGTGGAGACGATCGACTCGCGTCGGCCGCTGTAGGCATCGTCGACGTAGCCCAGCGTCTCGCCACGGGCCACCTGCGCGCCCAGGCGGACCACGGTGCCCAGCATGCCGCTTTCGGGGGCGCGCACCCACAGGCTGCGGCGGGAGATGAACGGCTCCGGTCGCGCGGTCTTGCGCCGGGACGGTGCCAGCATGCCCAGCGCGCGCATGACGCTGAGCACACCCTGTGTGCCGGCCCGGATCGAGACCTCGTCGAAGCGCAGTGCCTCGCCGGCCTCGTAGAGGAGGGTGGGGATGCCCAGTTCGCCGGCCGCCGCGCGCAGCGAGCCGTCCCGCAACGAGGCGTTCAGCAGCACGGGCACGCCGAAGGCCTTCGCCAGACGCAGGGTTTCCGGGTCGTCGAGGTTGCCGCGGATCTGCGGTAGGTTGGTGCGGTGCATAGCCCCGGTGTGCAGGTCGATGCCGTGCGTGCAGCGCTGCACGATCTCCTCGAGGAACAGGTTGGCCAGTCGGGCGGCCAGCGACCCCTCCTCGGAGCCCGGGAACGAGCGGTTGAGATCACGACGGTCCGGCAGGTAGCGGCTTTCGTGGATCAGGCCGTAGGCATTGACCACCGGCACGGCGATCAGCGTGCCGCGCAGGCGGTTCAGCGTGCGAGTCTTGAGGACCCGGCGGATGATCTCGACCCCGTTGAGCTCGTCGCCGTGCACCGCGGCGCAGACGAACAGCGTGGGGCCGTCGCGGCGGCCGTGGATGACGTGCACCGGCATGGCGAGCTCGGTATGCGAGCTCAGCCGCGGCATTTCCAGATCGACCAGCGCCCGGCTGCCGGGGGCGATGCTGCGACCGGCGATCTCGAAGGGCGCGCGCACGCCCTCAGCCCTGGCCGCGCGTACGAGTCAGACCACGCTTGGTGCGCCGCTCGGCCAGCCGTTTCTCGACGAATTGGATCTGCATCGCGGCGATGTCCCGGCCGGTGGCCGTCTCGATGCCCTCCAGGCCCGGCGAGGAGTTGACCTCCATGACCACCGCGCCGTGGTTGGAGCGCAGCAGGTCCACCCCGGCGACGTTCAGGCCCATGGTCTTCGCCGCTCGCACGGCAGTGGAGCGCTCCTCAGGGGTGATGCGGATCAGGCTCGCCGAGCCGCCGCGATGCAGGTTGGAGCGGAATTCGCCTTCCTTGCCCTGACGCTTCATGGCGGCGACGACCTTCTCGCCGATCACGAAGCAGCGGATGTCCGCGCCGTTGGCCTCGCGGATGTACTCCTGCACCAGGATGTTGGTCTTGGTGCCCATGAAGGCCTCGATCACGCTCTCGGCGGCCTGCTTGGTTTCGGCCAGCACCACGCCGATCCCCTGCGTGCCCTCGAGCAGCTTGATCACCAGCGGGGCGCCGCCGACCATCTTGATCAGGTCCTCGACGTCGTCGGGCCGGTGGGCGAAGCCGGTCACCGGCAGGCCGATGCCCTTGCGCGAGAGCAGCTGCAGCGAGCGCAGCTTGTCGCGCGAGCGGCTGATGGCGACCGACTCGTTGAGCGGGAAGGTGCCCATCATCTCGAACTGCCGCAGCACCGCGGTGCCGTAGAAGGTCACCGACGCGCCGATCCGCGGGATCACGGCATCGAAGCCGTCGAGCTCCTCGCCCTTGTAGTGCACCTCGGGCTTGTTGGAGGTGATGTTCATGTAGCAGCGCAGCACGTCGAGCACGCGGACCTCGTGGCCACGCTGCTCGGCCGCCTCGATCAGGCGACGGGTGGAGTAGAGCTTCGGGTTGCGCGACAGGATGGCGATTTTCATGACTCGGTGCGGTCCAGACGAAAAGCGGATGTTGAGAAGACCTGCGAGCGTCGCTCGGGCACGCCCGCCCAGCACGAGTGCCGGTGACGCCACGCAGATGATGACTCAACTGTAGGAAAGATCGTGCCGACTTGGGCGAATCGATGCCGACGATCGATGCCGAAGCCCGGCCTCGGATCGGGAGATCTGGTGCGGGTGGCCGGACTCGAACCGGCACGGCTTTCGCCTCCGAATTTTAAGTTCGGTGTGTCTACCAATTCCACCACACCCGCGGTGGGATCGCATCGGGCGGAACGCCCGGCGGGCCGGGCATTCTATCGCCTTTTGGGTTGCCCCGCGAACCGCATGCACGCCGCGTCAGGTGCGTTACACTGGGCGGTTCGATCCATTCAGCAGTCTTTGCGGAGTCACGCGCGATCATGTCAGAAGCCACTGGTTCGAAAGCCACCGGTCATCACCCCGCGTTCACCCTGGTGCGCTCAGTCCCCATCGAGGCGCTCGACCTGAGCGTCGAGGAGTACCGGCACGACAAGACCGGGGCCCGGCACTACCACCTGGCCACCGATGACGACCAGAACGTGTTCCTGGTCGGTCTGCGCACGGTGCCCGAGGACTCCACCGGGGTGGCGCACATCCTCGAGCACACGGCGTTGTGCGGCTCGGAGCGCTATCCGGTGCGCGACCCGTTCTTCATGATGATCCGCCGGTCGCTCAACACGTTCATGAACGCGTTCACCTCAAGCGACTGGACGGCGTACCCGTTCGCCTCCTGCAACGAGAAGGACTTCTACAACCTGCTCGACGTCTACCTCGACGCGACCTTCTTCTCGCGCATCGACGAGCTGGACTTCCGCCAGGAAGGCCACCGGGTCGAGTTCGAGCAGTGGGACGCCCCGGACAGCCCGCTGACCTTCAAGGGCGTGGTGTTCAACGAGATGAAGGGCGCGATGAGCGACCCCACCTCGGTGCTCTGGCAGACGCTCTCGCGCGAGCTCTTCCCCGACACCACCTACCACCACAACTCCGGCGGGGATCCGGCGCGCATCCCGGATCTCACCTACGAGCAGATGGTGGCTTTCTACAAGCGCTTCTACCACCCGTCCAACGCCGTGTTCATGACCTACGGCAACCAGCCGGTCGAGCGCCTGCAGGCGCAGTTCGAGGAGCGGGCGCTGGCCCGTTTCGACGAGATCGATCCGGATTCGGCCGTGCCGCTCCAGCCGATCTTCGCCGGGCCCAAGCAGGTCGAGGAGGTCTACCCCCTCGATGACGACGAAACCGCCGAGAAGACCCACGTGAACGTCGGCTGGATGCTGGGCGAGAGTGCCGACCTCGACGCGCGTCTCGAGGCGCAGCTGCTCGAGGGGGTGCTGCTGGAGAACAGCGCCTCGCCGCTGCTGAAGGTCCTGGAAACCACCGACCTGGGGGCGGCGCCGTCTCCGGTGCTCGGTCTGGAGGACTCCCAGCGCCAGATGGTGTTCGCCGTCGGGCTGGAGGGCAGCGAGGCCGATCGCGCCGAGGCGGTGGAATCCCTGATCCTCGACACGTTGACCGACGTGGTGGACCAGGGCGTCGACCCCGCGATGGTCGAGTCGGTGCTGCATCAGCTCGAGCTGGAGCAGCGCGAGGTCACCGGAGACGGCTTCCCCTACGGCCTGCACCTGATCGTCCAGTCGTTGCCGGCGGCGATCCACGACAGTGACCCGATCAGCCTGCTCGATCTCGAGCCGGCGCTCGAGCGCTTGCGCGCGAAGGCGGCCGACCCGCAGTTCATCCCCAATCTGGTGCGCCGGCTGCTGCTGGACAACCCGCATCGCGTGCGGCTGGTGTTGAAGCCGGACACCGAACTGTCCGCGCGCCAGCAGGCCGAGGAGAAGGCCCGTCTGGCCGCCATGCAGGACACCCTCACCGACGAGGACAAGCGCCGAATCGTCGAGCAGGCCGAAGCGCTCGCCGATCGCCAGGCCGAGGAGGGCGACCTCTCGATCCTGCCCACGGTGACCCGCGAGGACATCCCGGCGGACATCGACATCCCGCAGCCCGAGCAGTTCGTCCACCAGCCCTCCAGCCAGCGCTGGTACAACCGCAGCACCAACGGCCTGTGCTACCTGCAGCTGGCGGTCGACCTGCCGGCGCTGAGCCGCGACGAACTCGAGCTGATGCCGGTCTACACCGGTCTGTTGACCGAACTGGGTGCCGGCGACCGCGACTATGTGCAGATGGCCGAGGCCGTGGCCGCCAGGACCGGCGGGTTCGCCTCGGGCGCATCGGTGCGCGCCGGCATCGACGATATCCACGCGGCCAGCGGGTTCTGGCTGCTTTCCGGCAAGTCGCTGGTGCGCCACGCCGATGCCATGGTCGACCTGTTCCACCAGCACCTCGACGCCGCACGCTTCGACGAGACCGACCGTATCTGCGACCTGGTCAGCCAGATGCGTTTCGGCACCGAGCAGAGCGTGGCCGGGCGCGGTCACATCCACGCGATGCTGCTGGCCTCCAGCGGGATGTCGGCCCGCGCGGCGCTCCGTCATGACACCGCCGGGGTCTCCGCCGTACGTCGCATCAAGGCGATGGACGACGGCCTCGAGCAGGCCGAATCGCGTTTTGATCTCGCCAAGCGGCTCGCCCGCCTCCATGACAAGCTCAAGGGCGGCCTGCGACACTACAACGTGGTCACCGAGCAGCGCCATTTCGTGGAGATGGCCCAGGCGTTGCGCCCGCACATGCACCAGGGGCACACCGACAAGCCCTTCCACCTCGGCCGGCACGAGTCGCGTGTCCGCGAGGCGTGGATCGGCAACCTGGCGGTCAACTACTGCGCCCAGGCGCACGCCTGCGTGCCGCCCAAGCACGACGATGCCGCGGCACTCGCGGTGCTTGGCGGCTTCATGCGCAACGGGTTCCTGCACACGGCGATCCGCGAGAAGGGCGGGGCCTACGGCGGCGGGGCCGGTTACGATGCCGAGTCCGGCAGCTTCCGCTTCTTCTCCTACCGCGACCCGCGCCTGGGCGAGACCCTCGAGGACTTCAACCGGTCGGTCGAGTGGGTGGTCGACAATGCTCACGAGAATCGCTCCGTCGACGAGGCGATCTTCGGCGTGATCGCCTCGATCGACAAGCCCGGCTCGCCGGCCGGGGAGGCGAAGAAGGCCTTCATGGACGAGCTCCACGGGCGCACGCCCGAGGACCTGCGCGAGATGCGCGCTCGGGTGCTGGACGTCACCCAGGACGACCTCAAGCGGGTGGCGGAGACCTATCTCAAGCCCGATTCGGCCTCGGTGGGCGTGCTCGCCGGCCCGTCGCGCGAGGACGATCTCGGCGAGCTGGGGCTTTCGATCGAACGGATCTGATTGGACAGCGGCCGGGGTGGCCGCCGGAGGCAGACGATGGCCGATGCGATGACCAAGGGAGGGGGAGCGATGCGCTGGATGATCGGGATCGGGCTGGTCGGCCTGCTGTTGCTGGTGTATTTCCTCCTGCCGATCCTGAGCCCCTTCGTGGTCGGCTTCATCATCGCCTACCTGTTCAACCCGGTGGTCAACCGCCTCGAACGCCGCGGCATCTCGCGGACCTGGGGGGCCTCGTTGATCTTCCTCCTCGGGGCGCTGGGTTTGCTGGTCGGCCTGATCGCGCTGATTCCGGTGCTGATCGAGCAGACCGTCCGATTGGTGCGGGTGTTCCCCCAGCTGCTCGACATCGTTCAGCAACGCATCATCCCGTGGGTCAGCCAGACCACGGGAGTGGAGTTGCACGTCGATCAGTTGCGCGCGCTGGTGGTTTCCCACGGCGAGACCATCGCCAAGATGGTCGCTGGCGGTCTCTCGAACGTCTCGGCGACCGGCACAGCGGCGTTCATCGCCCTGATGAACCTGCTCCTGATCCCAGTGATCGCCTTCTACCTGCTGCGCGACTGGCCCAAGGTCATCGATCGCATCGAGCGGATGCTGCCGCGCCAGCGGGCCGCCTCGATCGCGTTGATGGCCCGCGAGTCGGACAACATGCTGGGCAACTTCCTGCGCGGTCAGCTGGCGGTGATGGTCGCCAACGGCGTCACCTACTCGATCGGCCTGACGCTGATCGGGCTCAATACCGGGATCGCCATCGGTATGTTCGCCGGGCTGGTCAGTTTCGTGCCGTATCTCGGCACCATCACCGGCATCCTGCTGGCGCTGATCGCGATGTATATCCAGGCCGACAGCCTCCGGCCGTTGCTCCTGGTGCTGGCGGTGTTCGGCGTGGGGCAGGTGCTGGAGACGGTGGCGTGGCAGCCACGCTTCGTCGGCAACGAGATCGGCATGCACCCGGTGGCGGTGATCTTCGCGGTGATGGCCGGCGGTCAGCTGTTCGGCTTTTTCGGCATCCTGCTCGCGCTGCCGGTCTCGGCGGTGCTGATCGTGCTGGGCGAGCATGCCCTGGCCGCCTACCAGCAGAGCCGCTACTACCGCGGTGGTGACACGCAGGCCTCGCCGCCGGGCGAGGGCGACGAGCCGGCGGAGGGCTGACGCGCCCATGCAGCAGATCCCGCTGGCACTGGACCTGGTCACCCCGACGAGCTTCGAGGGGTTCATCGGCAACGAGAATCTGCTGCTCAAGGCGACGCTCGCCGAGCAGGCCCAAGGTCACGGCGAGGCACAGGTCTTCATCCATGGGCCGAGCGGCTCGGGCAAGTCGCACCTGGCACAGGCGGGCTGCTACCACGCCGGTTCCATGGGCCTGCCGGCGGCCTACTGGCCGCTACGCCAGATCGGCGGGCAACTCGCGGCGGCCAGCGAGCAGATCGAGGCGTTCGCCCTGGCGGTGGTCGACGACGTCGATGCGCTGGTCGGCCAGACCGATGGAGAGTTCCTGCTCTTCGACCTGATCAACCGGGCGCGCGAGGCCGACGTGCCGCTGCTGCTGACGGCCTCGCGCCCGCCGGCAGAACTGCCGGTGAGGCTGGCGGACCTCGCCTCTCGGTTGAGCTGGGGGGCGGTGATGGCCGTGCACCTGCCGGGTGACGGCGAGAAGATCGAGCTTCTGCGCGCCCGCGCCCAGAGCCGCGGGCTGGAGATGCCGCACGCCACGGCGCAATGGATGCTCGGTCACCTGCCGCGCGACGTCGGCACGCTGCTCGAGGCACTCGACCGGCTCGATCGCCAGTCGATGATCGCCAAGCGTCGCCTGACCATCCCCTTCGTCCGCGAGGTGCTGGTCGACGCCGACTGAGGCGGACTGATCCGTCAGATGGTGTGGCGTACGATGCGTGCCTTGTCGCGCTGCCAGTCGCGGTCCTTGATCGTCGCGCGCTTGTCGTGCGCCTTCTTGCCCTGGCCGAGGGCGATCTCGAGCTTGACCATGCCGCGTTTGAAGTAGAGCGCGGTGGGCACGATGGTGAACCCCTTGCGCTCGACCTGGCCGATCAGGCGGGCCAGCTCGTGTTCGTGGAGCAGCAGCTTGCGGGTGCGGGTAGGGTCGGGCTTGACGTGACTGGAGGCCTGCAGGAGCGGCGTGATCACCGCGCCGAGCAGCCAGGCCTCGCCGTCCTTGATGATCACGTGCGCGTCGGCGATCTGTGCCTTGCCGGCGCGCAGGGCCTTCACTTCCCAGCCCTCGAGCACCAGGCCGGCCTCGATACGGTCGCCAAGGAAGAAATCGAACTTCGCCTTCTTGTTCAGGGCGATGGTCGACTGTCCGGTGGTGGGCTTGTTGTTATTGCTCATGCGCGCATTCTAGCAGCATGACGCCGGCTTCCCGTCGCCGGGTGCGACTCGGGACGTGCGGCGGCACGACTTGGCCGCGGTGGCGCCATGGTGGTAGTTTTCAAGCGGTTCGCCCGGTTCCCCCGGAGAGCGAGCTCCGTTCGTCCAAACCGAAGAGGAAGTCCGGTGTCCGCACAGCATCTCGAGAACCACCCGGAATGGAGTGGCCGGCTGGCCTTCATCCTCGCCTCGGCCGGTTCGGCCGTCGGGCTGGGAAACATCTGGAAGTTTCCCTACATCATGGGCGACAACGGCGGCGGCGCCTTCGTGATGATCTACCTCGCCTGCCTGCTGATCGTGGCCACGCCCATCCTGATCAGTGAAGTCATGCTGGGGCGCCGCGCCCGCTCCAACCCGATCACCGGCATGGCCAAGCTCAGCCGCGAGGCCGGGGTGAATCCAGGCTGGCAACTGATCGGCTGGATGGGCGTGCTCACCGGTTTCCTGATCCTCAGTTTCTACTCGGTGGTCATGGGCTGGGCGCTCGCCTACGTCGAGAAGGCGGCCGACGGGGCCTTCGTCGGCGCGAGTGCCGAGACGATCACCGGGCTGTTCGACGACATGGTAGCCAACCCGGGGACGCTGCTCTTCTGGCACACGGTGGCGATGATCATGACCATCACGGTGGTCGCCCGCGGGGTGCGGGGCGGGCTGGAACTGGCCACCCGCATCATGATGCCGTTGCTGATCGTGATCCTGGTGCTGCTGTTCGGTTACAACATCGGGACCTCGGGCTTCGAGCCGGCCATGGCGTTCATGTTCAACCCGGACTTTTCCCAGGTCAGCGGCCAGACGGTGCTGATCGCCCTGGGGCATGCCTTCTTCACCCTGAGCCTCGGCATGGGCGCGATCATGGTCTACGGCTCGTACATGCCGCGGGGGACCTCGATCGTCCGGGCGGGGTTGTGGATCATCGTGCTCGATACCGGCATCGCGCTGCTGGCCGGCATGGTGATCTTCCCGATCGTCTTTTCCAACGGCATGAGCCCGGAGCAGGGCGCGGGGCTGGTGTTCCAGACCCTGCCGCTGGCGCTCGGCCAGATGGAGTGGGGCTACTGGCTCGCGATCGTCCTGTTCGTGCTGGTATCCATTGCCGCCTGGACCTCGGCGATCTCGCTGGTCGAGCCGGCGGTTTCCTACCTGTGGGAGCGCTTCGGCATTCGCCGCCTGCACTCGGCGCTGGCCGTGGGCGCGGCGACGTGGTCGATCGGCGTGCTGGCCGCGCTGTCGTTCAACCTGTTCGGCGATGTCACCCTGTTCGGCAAGACGTTCTTCGGTCTGCTGGAATTCGCCACCGCCAATATCCTGCTGCCGGCCGGCGGCCTGCTGATCGCCCTGTTCGCCGCCTGGCGCATGCGGCGGGCGGACTCGCGCGAGGAACTGGGGCTCGATGGCTGGCGGTACCGGCTCTGGTGGTGGCTGGCGGCCGTGGTGGCTCCCGCCGGGGTGGTGCTGGTGTTCCTCAACGGTCTCGGCCTGTTCGGTTAGGGGCCTTGGGCCGTGCCGCACTCTGCTAGACTCCGCGTTCCAATCGATCGCCCATCGTCCGGCTGGCGGTGGGGCATGAACCGCAAGGGCGATTTCCTCCCGGCATGAGTACCACCATCGAGCGACAGGTCGATGTGCCGTTCACCGCGCTGCAGATGTACGCGCTGGTCAACGACGTCGACGCCTATCCGGAGTTTCTCCCCTGGTGCGAGCAGACTCGCATCCTCCAAGCCTCGGGCGACGAGGTCGAGGCCAGCATAACCCTGCGCAAGGGGGCCATCCGCAAGACCTTCGTTACCCGCAACCACAACGAGCCCGGCTCGCGCATCGTGGTCACGCTGGTCGACGGGCCGTTCCGTCACCTCGACGGTTTCTGGGCGTTCGAGGACCTGCCCGAGGGCGGTTCGCGGGTGACGCTCGACATGCGTTTCGAATTCGCCAACCGCTTTCTCGAGCGTGCCATCGGCCCGGTGTTCCGCGAGATCGTCAAGAGCCTGGTCGGGGCGTTTCGCAAGCGCGCCTTCCAGGTCTACCCGCGCGAGGACGACGCATGAAGGTCGAGGTCGCTTACGCGCGGCCGGACGTCCAGGTGATCCTCGAGGTGGACGTCGCCCAAGGCGCGACCGCCGAAGAGGCGATCCGCGCCAGCGGCATCCTCGACCGCTTCCCCGAGATCGACCTGGCCCAGCAGAAGGTGGGCATCTTCGGCAAGGTCGCGCCGTTGTCCAAGGACTTGCGCGAGTGGGACCGGGTGGAAATCTACCGTGCCCTGATCGCCGACCCCAAGGCCGCGCGTCGCAAACGCGCCCAGAAGGGCAAGGAAACGGGGGGCAAGGCCAAGGAGGCCGGGGCGAGCGATCCCGGGAAGCCGGCCCGGGATGCCGGGTCCGCGAAGACGGGTTGACCGGACGCGGACGAGCGGCCGGGCCGTGCCGCAGGCACGAAAAAACCGGCCGAGTAGATCCGGCCGGTTTCCCGGGGTCGCGGCGGGCGTCGCTTAGAGCGGGTCGCTGCCGGGCGGAGTGGTGGGCTGGTCCTCGGTGCCCAGCTCGTAGGGGTCTTCCTGCGGCGCGTTCGCCGGTGCGGGTTCGGTCTCGCCGCCGCTCTGCTCTTCTTCCGGCAGTTCCGCGCTGTTCATCGACGGGGCCTCGGTGAGGTCCATGCCGTCCTGCTTTATCGAGGTGACTCGGCCCGAGGCGCCGTACTCGATCACCAGCGTGTGCTGGAACGCCTCTTTCTTGCCGCGCTTGTCGTAGTACAGGTAGGTGTCGCGCTGGCCGGCGTGGAAGATGTCGTTGAGACCGGGGGTGCCGAGCAGGTTACGGACCTGTGCCTGGGTCATGCCCTCGTGAAGGCGCTCGATCTGGGCCTCCTCGATGATGTTGCCCTGCTGGATGTCGGGCTGATAGACCTGGATGAAGCTCGGGACGTAGACCGACGAGCAACCCGCGAGCAGGGTGGCGACGAGCGGAAGCGTGAGAATATGGCGCTGCATGATCCTGGAAAACCCTTTCCTGATGGTCTGGATGGCTTTACGACTGGGCAACAATCATACGCCGTCTGCACATTGATGCCAGCCCGCCGGCAGCCGGTGACACGGCTTGCGGAACGGGGTTCCGGGAATGGTGGCATCTTCGGTTACAATTCCAGAACAGAAGCTCTTATTGAATCCAATGTCATTCTGCGCGCCTTGAGCCGGGCAGATGCAAGGCGACCGTCCGTGGGGAATGGTGGTTCCCTTTTCAAGGGCGGCGACGCAGCAGGTGACCGGCTCAAGGCGCGCCCTGTGGGTTCCGGTGCGGCGCCCGTGCTCGGCGTGGGGCGTCGCCTTGACGCGGCCAGCGGCACGCCGGCGACGACGCGCCTTGACCACGAACGGCGCGCCGGAACAGGGTGGCATCGGATTCAATTAGGGCTTCCTCAGCAACTCAACCGAATGCAATCGAGGGCAGAAGTTTTGGAACCCAGCGAACTCAAGAAGGCCGGCCTGAAGGTCACCCTGCCGCGGGTGAAGATTCTCGAGATCATCGAGGCGAACCCGGACTGGCACATGAGCGCCGAGGACGTCTACAAGGAGCTGCTCGCGCGAGGCGAGGAGATCGGCCTGGCGACGGTCTACCGGGTGCTGACCCAGTTCGAGACCGCCGACATCCTCAAGCGCCACCAGTTCGAGGGCGGCAAGGCCGTGTTCGAGCTGATCTCCAAGGGGGATCACGACCACCTGGTCTGCGTGAAGACCGGCCAGGTGGAGGAATTCCACGATCCGATCATCCAGGAGCGCATCGCCAAGATCGCCGACGAGTTCGATTTCGATCTTACCGACTACTCGCTGGTGATCTACGGCATCAGCCGCAAGGCGGCCGGCCGCAAGTAAGTCTCGGCGGACCGCCGCAGACGGAACGCCCGTCCGGGATGCCCGGGCGGGCGTTCTTGCGTTGGATCGGGCACATGCCCGAGCGGGTCAGGCCGAGCTGGCCAGCAGCTCGCGGGCGTGTGCCCGGGTCTGCTCGGTCACCTCTCGCCCGCCTAGCATGCGGGCCAGCTCGTCGATGCGTTCGTCGGCATCCAGTCCGCGCACCCAGGTGCGGGTCGCGTCGGTGAGCTCCTCCTTCTCGATGCGCGCCTGGTGATGCCCGTGGGCGGCCACCTGGGGCAGGTGGGTGACGCACAGCACCTGGCGTGACTCACCCAGCGCGCGCAGGTGGGCGCCGACGATCGCCGCCGTCGCGCCGCCGATGCCGGTATCGACCTCGTCGAAGATGAAGGTGCCGACCGGGTCGTCGCCGGCAGTCAGCGTCTTCAGTGCCAGGCTCACGCGGGCCAGTTCGCCGCCCGAGGCGATCTGGTCGAGCGGAGCGACCGGCTGGCCGCGGTTGGCGCTGATCAGGAAGACCACCTCGTCGACGCCGCGCTCGCCGCGCCGCTCGGCCAGCGGCTCCGAGCTGCTCAGCTTCACCTCGAACTCGCCGTTGGGCATGCCCAGCTCGCGGATCGAGGCCTTGAGGCGCTCGGCGAGCTTCTTCGCACCGGCCTGCCGTTTCCCGCTGACCTCGGCGGCGAGCCGGTCGTAGGCATCGCGGTTTTCCGCTAGGCGCGTTTCGAGTGCGCTGACCGAGCCGCCGGCCTGGTTGAGCCGTTCGTGCTCCTCGCGCAGATCACTGATGTGCTGCTCGAACATTTCCGGGGCGACTCGGTGCTTGCGCGCCAGCTCGTGCAGGGTGTCCAGTCGCGATTCGACCGTGGCCAGGCGCTCCGGATCGGCCTCCGCCGACTCGAGTCGATCGCGCAGGGTGTCGACCGCCTCGGCGATCTGGATCTCGGCCGATTGCAGTGTCTCGATCACCGGGCCCAGCGCCTCGTCCAGGTCGGCGATGCGGGACAACGCCTGCTCGGCGGCACCCACCCGGTCGTGCGCGTTGCCGTCCTCGTCGAACAGCGCAGCCATCTGCCCGGCCAGTACCTGACGCCACTCGTCCAGCCGCGAGAGCCGCTTGAGCTCGGCGTGCAGCTGGTTGAATTCGTCCGGCTGCGGGTCGACCCGCTCGATTTCCTCGAGCTGGAAGTCGAGGAAGGCCAGCCGGTCGGCGCGCGAGGCCTGTTCGGCCTGATGGTTGGCGAGCTGCTCCTCGTCGGCGTGGATCTGTCGGCTCAGTCGCCCGAGCTCGGCGACCGATTCCTTGAGATCGCAGAAGTGGTCCAGCAGCGCCAGCTGTGTCTTTGCCTGCATCAGCCGCTGGTTCTGGTGCTGGCCGTGGATGTCGATCAGGTGGCGACCAAGGCCCTTGAGGGCCTGGCCGGGCACGGGCCGACCGTTGACCCAGGCCTTGGAGCGCCCATCGCGCGAGAGCAGTCGGCGCACGATCAAGGGCAGGGCGTCGCCTTCCGCTTCCTCACTCAGTTCCTGTTCCTCCAGCCAGTGCGCGGCCGGCCCGTCGACGGGCAACAGGAACTCGCCGGTCACCTCGCCCTGGTCGCAACCGCTTCGCAGCAGGTTCATGTTGGCCCGATCCCCCAGCAGCAGACCGATCGCATCGATCAGGATCGACTTGCCCGCGCCGGTCTCGCCGGTCAGGGCGGTCATGCCGGCGGCGAAGTCGAGCTCGAGCTGGTCGATCAGGGCGATCTGGCGAATCGAGAGCGTGGTCAGCATGGTGGCGGGCGTTTCCTTTTACCGGGGGCTTCCGTAATCCGCGAGGCCGGGCGGGGTCAGAATCGTTGCTCGCTCCAGCAGAGCTTGTCGCGTAGCAGGGAGTAGTGGTCGTGACCGGCCGGATGGATCAGGCGGATCTCGTGTTCATACTTCGAGATCGTCAGCACGTCACCGGACTCGAGCGGCTGGTTGAGCTGGCCGTCGAAGCTGACCACGCCACCGCCACGCGACTTCTCGACCGGGCGGATCTCGATCTGGTGGCGGGCATCGACCACGATCGGTCGGTAGCTCAGGGTGTGCGGGCAGATCGAGACGATGCCGACGGCGTGCAGGTCGGGGGCGATCAGCGGGCCGCCGGCGGAGAGCGCGTAGGCGGTCGAGCCGGTGGGCGTGCAGACCACGACCCCGTCGGAACGTTGCCGGTTGACCAGCGTGCCGTCGATGCTCATCTCGAACTCGACCATCCGCGCCGGATCGCGCATCTTGAAGGTGATGTCGTTGAGGGCGACCGATTCCATGATGCGCGTGTCGTTACGCATCAGGCTGCCGTGCAGCAGGAAGCGGCGCTCGTCGCAGTAGTCCCCTTCCAGGATGGCCGACAGGTAGCGTTCGACCTCACGCGGGCTCACGTCGGCGAGAAAGCCCAGTCGCCCCAGGTTCACACCCAGGATGGGCACCTCGTGCGAGCACAGGGAGCGAGCCGCGTTGAGCATGGTGCCGTCGCCGCCGATCACCACCATCAGGTCCCGATCGATCCGGTCGCGCGAGAAGCGCTCGGCCTCGATTGACGGAACGGGGTTTTCGGCGCCCTCGTCGAGCGCCCAGTGCGCGCCGTGCCGCTCGGCGACGGCGACCAGGCTGCGGTAGACCTCGGCCAGCGCGTCGCCGCCGTCCGGCTTGGTGATGATCCCCAGTCGACGAAAGGCCGGTGGCTCGACAGTGGGGTCGCGGCGTGAGGTGGAGGTCGAGTTCATGGTGTCTGGGAAGTGCTCCTGTCGGCGACTCAGTGATTGCTCGTCGACCATTTCAGGCCAATGATGCCGGCCACGATCATGGCGATGAACCCCAGCCGGGCCAGGGAAACCGGCTCCTTGAACCAGAGGATGCCGAGGATCGCCACGCCGGTCGCGCCGATCCCGGTCCAGACCGCGTAGGCCGTCCCCATGGGAATATCGCGCATCGCGACAGCCAGGAGGTAGAAACTCAACCAGGCCATGGCGAGCACGGCCACCGTTGGCAGCAGGCGGGTGAAGCCGTCGGTAAAGCGCAGGCCGGTCGCCCAGACGATCTCCAGCAGGCCGGCTGCGAGCAGAATGAGCCAGGCGTTCATGGCGTGGTCGTTGCCCCCGCGAAGTGTTGCGATGCCCGCCGGGCCGGTCGTGTCGAACGTGGCGGGCAGGGATTCGGCCCAGTCTAGCAAAAGGCGAGGCCACCGCATGTGGTCCGCGGCGATGCCCGCGGCGGTTCGTCGCCCGGCGCGCGACTTGGCACTCTTCGCGGCCGAGTGCTAGGTTAGCCGCCCGGAGGGCTCGTCCGGCTGTCTGCCCGGCCGGCGGCGTCGACGTTACCAACCCAGCCATCAGGTCTCGCCTATGACAGACACCTGGAGTGAACTGCCCGAGCGGGCGCAGACCCTGCTCCGGGTGCTGATCGATCGCTACACCGACGAGGGTGCGCCGGTGGGCTCGCGTGCGCTCGCACGGATGTCCGACCTGAATCTCAGCCCGGCCACGGTGCGCAACGTGATGGCCGACCTCGAGGACCTCGGCCTGGTCCGCGCGCCGCACACCTCCTCGGGGCGCGTGCCCACCGAGCAGGCCTACCGCCTGTTCGTCGACTCGTTGCTGGTCAGCCCGTCGCGGGCGCCGGTGGACGCCCGTCGGCTCGAGCGCATCCTGCGCGAGGCGGTGGAGGACGATCCGCAACACCTGGCGGACACCGCCTCCAACCTGTTGTCCGGCCTGACCCAGTTCGCCGGCGTGGTCACCATTCCGTCGCGCGCTCGGGCGCTATTTCGACAGATCGACTTCGTGTCGCTGTCGCCGGGGCGCGTGCTGATGGTGCTGGTCACCAACGACGGCGGGGTGCAGAACCGGATTATCCATCCGGACAAGCCCTACAGCCAGGACGAACTGACGCGGTTCGCCAACTTCCTCAACGAACGGCTCAACGGCCAGTCCATCCAGGCCCTGCGCGAGACGCTGGTCGACGAGCTCAAGCACACCCGCGAGCAGATCGAGGGCAACCTCAACGAGGCGATCGTGCTTGCCGAGACGGCCGTCGAGGCGGTCGAGGACGACGCCGGTGTCGCCGTGGCCGGCCAGACCAACCTCATGGGGATCGACGAACTGGGCGACGTCGACCGCATGCGCCGCCTGTTCAATGCCTTCGCCGAAAAGCGCGAACTGGTATCGCTTCTCGACCAGTGCGAGCGCGGCCAGGGCGTGAAGATCTTCATCGG
>Ga0102930_1000313_pt1 | contig 16324 bp, 15 predicted proteins | sample SalPon1_B_H2O_MG_FD_84514 | JGI IMG/M metagenome (GOLD analysis project Ga0102930, IMG submission 84514) | Salt pond water microbial communities from South San Francisco under conditions of wetland restoration - Salt Pond MetaG R1_B_H2O_MG | ecosystem: Environmental > Aquatic > Non-marine Saline... | reverse complement strand
GCAGGAAGCATCAAAAATCATGATTGACCGCGAAGTTTTAGGCGCCCCCGTTGTTGATAATATTGGTAATCTAGTTGGCATTTTATCGGTAACAGACTGTATTGGTGCGGCGATTAGTTCGGGGTATAATCCAGGATGGAGCGGCAAGGTAGGTGATGTCATGTCTTGCGATGTGCGCACGGTCGAGGTCGATGACAATATTATGGATATAGCTAAGGCTTTCATGAATGAACCTTATCGGCGTTATCCGGTTGTTGATGATAATCGTGTCGTAGGTATGGTGTCTCGCCTCGATGTGCTTAAAGCATTACGTAAAGTCAGTGAGGCGGGTGTTCCTGTTTAAAAGCTCACCTGTACTGGTGTTGGGCTAGCTATGCCTGAACTGCCGGAGGTTGAAACAACGCGACGTGGTATTGCGCCACACGCTGTGGGACAGACAATTAAGCAAATTATTGTACGCCAGCCTAAATTACGCTGGCCTGTGCCCGACACCATTCACCGCCTTACCCATGCTACCATTGATCAGCTAGAGCGGCGGGCCAAGTATATTTTATTGCGCACTCCACAAGGAACCGCTTTATTACATTTAGGCATGTCTGGCAGTTTGCGTGTGTGTCCGGCTGAAGCGGTGCCTGAAAAGCATGATCATGTTGATATTGTATTAACCAATGCACTGGCCTTGCGCCTGCGTGATCCGCGTCGTTTTGGGGCTGTTTTATACGCACCCGTCGGCGAACCACATGCCTTACTGAATCATCTAGGACCTGAGCCTTTAAGTGAAGCCTTTACGGGCGATTATTTATACCAACGGGCTCAAGGACGCCGTGTCGCAGTTAAGTTGTTTATTATGAACGCGCCCATTGTCGTAGGCGTTGGTAATATCTACGCTAACGAAGCTTTATTTATGGCTGGTATTGATCCACGACGGGCAGCCGGTGAAGTGAGTTTAGTAGAGTATGAGCGTTTGGTGCATGCTATCCGTAGCGTGTTACAGCAAGCAATAGCGCAAGGCGGCACAACATTGCGCGATTTTGTGCGTGAAGATGGGCAGACAGGTTATTTTCAGATTGCCTTACAGGTTTATGGGCGTAGTGGTGAAAATTGCGTGCGCTGTGGTGAGCCATTGTCGCATATCCGTCAAGGGCAACGCTCAACTTGGTATTGCCCTGCCTGTCAGCGTTAAGCAGGGCAATCAATAGAAAGGTTCTAATGGTGTTATTAAACCGTTGGTGAATGTCGTTTGTTTTGTCGCTTAGCCGTTTTTTGCGTTGGCCGAGCCACTTCAATAATGCCGCTTAGGGTCAATTCTCTTAATAACTGCCGCCGCACGCCGCGCTGAATGCCTGCATCCAAGCCAAGCCGATAGAATACATAGCTTGGAATACCAATAAGCACGAGTCCTAGTAAAAAGTTGAGAACACCATCCCACATAATCGCTCCCTTTTTGTTTTATTATAATTATTGTTTTGAATGAATAAGATACCGTGTTTATGCTGAACCGACGATTTACTGTAGCACCCATGCTGGATTGGACTGATAGACACTGTCGCTATTTTCACCGTCTTTTAAGCCGCCAGGCGGTCTTGTATACCGAAATGGTGACAACAGGTGCTATTTTACACGGTGATGCGATGCGTCATTTGGCGTTTAACTCTGAAGAGCAACCGCTCGCTTTACAGCTTGGTGGCAGTGAACCGCAAGCATTGGCGCAATGTGCGCGTATTGCCAGCGATTATGGCTACAGTGAAATTAATCTTAATGTGGGCTGCCCTAGTGATCGGGTGCAGCGCGGTGCATTTGGTGCCTGCTTAATGGCGGAGCCACAGTTAATTGCTGATTGTGTGGCTGCCATGCAAGCTGTAACAAATTTACCGATCACGGTAAAAAATCGTATTGGTATTGATGATCAAGAGGATTACGCTGCTTTATCAAACTTTGTTGAGACGGTTGCGATGGGCGGTTGTTATACCTTTATTGTGCATGCTCGCAAGGCGTGGTTAAAAGGTTTAAGTCCGAAAGAGAACCGTGATATTCCGCCGCTGCGTTATGAGTTGGTGCATCAGCTCAAGCAAGAATTCCCACATTTAGAAATTATTATTAATGGCGGTTTGAAGTCACTAGCACAGTGTCAGCAACAGTTGCAATACGTTGATGGTGTCATGGTCGGGCGGGAAGCCTATCAAAACCCTTGGCTATTAGCACAGGTTGACCCGGTGATTTATGCTCAACCAGCGCCATCTGAGCAACGCATGACAGTGTTAGAAGGCTATATGGATTATGTTGCACAACAATTGGCGGCTGACGTTTATTTGCACCATCTAACACGCCCCATTTTGGGGTTATTCCAAGGTTTGTCAGGGGCAAAGCTTTGGCGGCGGCATATCAGTGAGCAAGCGCATAAAGCGGGTGCGGGGCTTGAAGTCTTAAAAGACGCCGCTAGTCAGGTACAATGTGAAAAAACTGCTAAAGATACGGCAAAAGCGCTTGACGCCATAAAAGTATCACAGTAATATTTGCGCCTTCTCGACGAGAGACAGTTCCCCAGTAGCTCAGTCGGTAGAGCAGTTGACTGTTAATCAATTGGTCGGTGGTTCGAGTCCGCCCTGGGGAGCCAACAAATTTAAAAGGCTGTGTATAGACACAGCCTTTTTTTATGTTGACAAGAGTCTACGTGTTTTCATAGCTATCTAGCGTTCTTTGGGCGTATTCGCGCTCAGCCTGTGTCACTTCTCCGCCTATTTCGCCCGTCAAAGTGTAGCGCTCTGTGCCTTCCAACAAAGCTTGTAAATACTTGCCATGACGACAATGCATACGCAATAAACGTTGTAGAACGCGTTTTGAAGCGGGAGGATGTTCGCTAGTCATTAGCGCATATAACTCGGCTTCTATGCCCAATATTAACGGTTGGTAGTTATGCCAAACTGGATAGGCTTCGTGCAGTAATTTATCAAATGATTTAGCGCGTAACTCTGAAGGGGAGGGTGCTTTATGGGTGGTTTTCGCTGGCGTTGTGGTAGGCGCTTTTTTCTTAGTATTCTGTGAGGGGCGAACTGAGCTGGGTTTCTGTTTAGTACCCTCGCGGCGTATCACACGCTTACCTGTTAACTTGGTTGACCGGACTGTTTTATCCTCAGCCTCTTTGTTCGCAGCATCCTGTGAGCCATCGGATGGCTTGCGTTTTAAAGTGAGCGTTTTGCGTGGTGTATCTGGTGTATCAGTCATGGCTAAATATTTAGGTAGGGGTGGTGGTTATGTATGCCCTTCCATAGTGGTTGGGATGAGATAGTGTAACCGAGCCAGATAGCCTGTGAACAGTAACGGGAGGTTGCTTACAAAAAAACCTCGCTAAAAAACGAGGTTTTCGGGAATACTGGCGGAGAGAGAGGGATTCGAACCCTCGATAGGGATTAACCTATACACACTTTCCAGGCGTGCTCCTTAAGCCACTCGGACACCTCTCCGACGAGGAGCGGCAATCTTACAGCATCACTACAAAGTTGTAAATCACCTTCCGACAAAGGCAAGTCGTCTCTAGCGTTCGACAAGGCTAGTTAAGTTTTGTACTATCGCTACTCACAGGGTTTTCAATAAAAATTATAAAATGATGTTAAGTCAAATAAAAGCGTTCATAACATGGTGGGGCGCTAACCTATATAAAGGTTTGCCATCCTCGCTCCAACGTTTGTTTAAAACAAGTTTACCACGTCTTGGGTTGCGTTTTTTGGAGGACGAACGCTTAGAAGTGCTGTGGATACAGGAGGGTAAGCAAAGTCATTGTGGTGAATATCACTTAGACGGCGCTTTCGATTTTGAGCGTGTTGTTAAAAAGCATACGCGGGGGCGTAAGTTTGTATTACAGCTTCTGTTGAGTAAGCAACAAGCCTTGCGCTTTCAACATAGTTTTCCAGCAGCTGTACAGGATAACTTGCGTCAAGTCGTTGGCTATCAATTGGATCGCCTAACACCTTTTACCCTTGATCAAGTTTATTATGATGCGGAACTAACAAGTTTTGATAAAGCACGTGATGAAGTGAATGTTGCGATTCATGTTGCCCCCAAAGCCGGTGTTGATGCTTTAAAACAGCGTTTATCAGCCGTAGGGGTGAGTAATATTGATAGCGTGTCTATTGATTCTGGACAAGCGAATTTAGCTCAAGGTGTCACTAGTCACACTGACAACGTTTCTTATTTTTCGCGCTGGCCGCTGTATTTTTTTCTCGCTGCTTTAATCTTATCACTTATTCTGCCGCTTGCTTATAAGCAAAGACGCTTGAATCAGATTGATTCAGCCCTAGCTGAGTTGCGTACGCAAACGTCCAGTCAGCTTGCTGTACGTGAAAAACTGCTTTCTGCTGAAGAAGCGCTTATTTTTTTACAAGAACGTCGTAAAACCTTGCCTATGATGCTCGATGTTGTAGAGCAATTATCCGCTATTTTACCTAATCATACTTGGTTGGAACGCTTAGAAGTGAATGGGCAGCAGGTGCAGTTGAGAGGGGAGTCGAGCCAAGCTTTAAGTTTAATTGATACCTTAGAAGGCTCGCCCCATTTTGCGCAAGTGCGTTTTAAATCGCCCGTCACGCGTAGCAATACAACCGGGAAGGATCAGTTCCATATGCAGGCGATAGTGGAGAATCAGCATGAGTGACTTAAGTGTATCACGTGAGAAGCACCCGTTATTTGCTTGGTTATTATTAGGTTTGCTGATTGCGGTTGTCGTGATGTTTGGTATTTTGCCTGCGTTAGAAAAATCGAATGAGTTAAGCCAGCAAATTGAAAATGGCTATAAACGTTTAAGTAAAATGCGCCAAATTGCGGCTGCGGCTCCGCAATTTGCGGCAGAGTATGAACGCGTACAGCGTCAAGGCCTGAATAAACTATTTTATCCAGAAGGCATGACCGCAGCGCAAGTGGGCAAGGAGTTACAAAATCGTTTAGCTGCGGTGGTTTCGCGTCAGCAGGGCACGATGCTGAGCTCAGCAGTGGTCGATGATTTTAATAGTAATGCGCAGGATACGACTGGCGTCGGGGCGGGGTATCAGCGTGTGACAGTACAAGCTGTTTTTCAAGGTGAAATGCAGTTATTAAGACAGTTGCTGCATGAAACAGCGCAAGCAAAGCCGTTAATGTTTATTGAAACCTTGGAGATTCGACCCGCTAATCAGCGCCGCAATCGACGCTCAAAAGAACAGTTTGTTAAGTCAACCGTAAAAGTATCAACCTATTGGCGTGGAGGTGAACAGAGTGAAGCCGTTAATTAGTCCGCCCATACAGGGTGTATTTTGGCTAGGGAGTGTAGTCTGCTTAGCTTTAGCCGCTTGGAGCATCATCAATTTGCGCATGATGAGCGAAGAAACAGTAGCAGCCGATTCCGTTCAGGTAGACATACCCGATGTAACTGCTTTGCAAGTGCCTAGTATTCATGTTTATCGGCGCTTAGTAGACACCCCTTTATTTTGGGAGTCGCGTAGTGTGCCCAAGTATGAACCGCCACCTGTCGCCAAAGCACCAACAAGACCGGCGCGGGTACGTCCACCTCAGCCTGTTTCTGAACCGGAAGGTCGTTTAGTGGGTATTATTGATCCAGGCACGGATAAATATGCGGTGGTGCGTACAGAAAGTGAAAAACTATCCTTGCATGAGGGCGATGAGTGGGATGGTTGGACAGTAGAAAAAGTTGCAGATAAGGGCATAACACTAGCTACTGGCGAACAGCGTCATGAAGTGCTATTAGTAGCTGAATTTTCAGCGCCTAGCGAAAATGAGCAATTAGCACGTAAGCGTCAAGAGCAACAACGTTTAGCAGCGTTGCGTCAACGACAGCAACAGAATCGAGCTGCACGTCAGGCAGAAGGCAATGCTGAGAATGCCGGAGTGATACCTACGCTAGAGCCCGCGCTTGAGGATGGCGAAGGGCCCGACGATGCTGACACTACGCCAATTATGTCGATTCGTGAGGCATTGGAAGCTAGGAAGCGTTTAATGGCTGAACGTTGGGGGGGAGAGCAGAATGGTGCTTCTGGCGGTGCGGGAAGACCCTCAAGCCGTTCACAGTAGTTTTTTTAGAACCAATTACAATTAAGACTGAATAATAATTAATAAAACGTATTTTGTTGCGTTAACTTAAAAGCTAAAATAATATTCAATAAATTATAATAATAAAATGGGGTTTGTTTAGTGAGACGCAGAACAATTTCAGTGCTGCTGATAGGGGCTTCATTATTACTTTCAGCATGCACTTCAGTCCAAGATGCGCCTGGGCTTCGTAGAAATGTGGATGAAAAATCCAATCCTTTTCAGCGTAGTGCGGCGGTGAAAGAACTTGATGAATCAGTGCGCGCTTTATCACGCAATAAGCGCGTTTCTCCGGCTAATAAATCGGCAGCAACAACACAAAAGGCAAGTTACCAACCTGCACCAAGTGCAAAAAAACTACCTAAGTCAAAACAGCAGCAGTCGTCTGTTGACAAAGATGTTGAGCTTATTTTAGGGAATCACCAATATTATCGTACTGATGTGGAAGAGCCGAGTAGCTATCAAGGCAGTGGTGGCAGAGGTGTAGCGCTTAGCTTTGAACGCGCTAGTATTCGGGAAGTCGTGGGCGTTGTCTTAGGAGATATTCTGCAAGAAACCTATATTGTAGAACCCGGCGTAGAAGGCGAAGTCACCATTAATTCAAGCTCTCCGATCCCGCGTGAAAGTTTAATTCCTACTTTAGAGTCCTTGCTGCAAACGCAAGGCGCTGTTTTGTATCGTGACGATACGGGGGGCTACCGAGTGGCGGCGCGTGCCAATTTAAAAGGGCGCGGTTTTGTGCCTTCGACGGGCAAAATAAAGCCAGGCTACAGCTTACAAGTTGTACCCTTGCGTTATATTCCTGTGACGGAAATGCAGAAAATATTGGAGCCAATTGCCAATCCAGAAGCCTTTGTGCGCGTGGATGCGAATCGCAATTTACTGGTTTTAGCCGGTACAAGCTCTGAGTTGAAAAATTTATTAGCAACAATCAAAACTTTTGATGTTGATGTATTGCAGGGTATGTCAGTTGGCTTGTATAAAATTAACAATGTGAAGGCCGATATTGTAGCTCAAAACATGGACGCTCTGTTTGGTGAAAGCGGTAATAGCCCTATGGCCGGTATGATTAAGATTATGCCGATTGAGCACATGAATAGCTTAATGATTATTTCAGCAAGTCCTGAATATTTAAAAGAAATGAAAAGCTGGATTGATCGTTTTGACCAAACCGGCCCTGTAGAAGGGCAACGCTTATATGTTTACCATGTGCAAAACGGTAATGCAGAGCATTTAGCGGGTATGCTGACGCAAATATTTTCAGGGGGTGGTTCTAATAAAAGTAGCCATAAAAAAGCCGATCCCTCTAGTTTAGCACCTGGCTTAGAACCGGCTTCTGTGAGTGAAAAAAGTGATGGCGGTGCGAGTGCTGTGAAAACGATGTTAAGCGCTAGTGGTGGTGATAGTTCAGCAGGCTTGAATATTGATCCTGATGCGAATGTTAAAATTGTGGCGGATAAAACGAATAATTCCTTGATGATTTTAGCGAGCGAGTCTATGTATAAGCAAATTCAGGCTGCTTTGAGACGCATTGATATTATGCCTATGCAAGTACAAGTTGAAGCGACTATTATGGAAGTGACCCTGACAGAAGGCATGGAGCACGGGGTGCAATGGTATTTAAAAGATAACCGCAATGCTTTAGGTGGGTTAGGCGTTGGTTCTGTTGGCAGCGCTGATCCGGCGGGCTTTTCATTTAGTTTAACAGGTGGTGCTAATGGTGTGAAAGGGGTGATTAACGCTTTATCACGTGAGTCTGAAGTGAAAGTTATTTCTTCGCCTTCTATTCTGGTCTTGGATAATCAAACGGCTGAAATTCGAGTGGGCGATCAACAGCCTATTTTTACGGGAGAATTAACATCAGGCGATGGAGCTTCAACTTCAAAAACCATTCAATATAAAGACACGGGGGTTTCTTTGTCGGTGACACCCCATGTTAATTCCAATGGCTTGGTTAAAATGGAGATCAAACAAGATATTACGGACGTGGGAGAAGAAGACTCTGTAACCAATAATCGTAGTTTCTTGCAGCGTAATATCCAAAGTAGTATTGCGGTGCAAAGTGGCGAGACCATTGTGCTCGGTGGTTTGATTCGTGAAAATCGTAGCAATAGTGATACAGGTGTACCGGTTTTGAAAAACTTGCCTGTAGTGGGTAATGCCTTTAAAGGTAAGTCTAAAAACGCCAAACGGACTGAATTACTAGTATTGATAACGCCAACAGTTATTCAAGATCAAAGCGAGTTAACTAAAACTGGGGCTGAAATGCGCGAGCGTATGAAACGTTTAATGAATGATAATAGTTTTATTAGACAACTAAGAGGTGAGTATGTTGAATAATAAATATGTTTTCTTGGTGCTTATATCCTTACTCTTGGTTGCCTGTGACTCTAATGAGACTAAGGTTAAAGAAGTCGCTCAAAAACGATGGGCTGCCTTGATAGCAGGCGATTTTGGTAGTGCCTATGATTTTTATAGTGAGTCTTATCAAAATACAGTTGATTTGCAAAGTTTTCGCAAAAACACCAAAGGTGTTGGACTATGGAAAAAAGCAGATGTACAAGCTGTAGACTGTAATCAAAAAGAAAAAGGATGTCAGGTTAAAGTAAAAGTAACTGTTGCATTGAAAATGCGTGGTATACCTCAGCCCGTTGAAACAAACAGTATTTTGCAAGAGACATGGGTGAATGAAGGCCTGCTTTCAGACTGGCGGTATGTGAAAAAATAGCGAGATAGATTAAAATAATAAATGCTAGTATTTAAGGTTTTTGTGGCCGTTAGTCCCAGAATCCATGTAACAAAAACACTTAATTAAAACAATAATTTAGGAGGCACTAAAGTGTTTAAGAAAAAAAGAATGGCTCTCGGTGTGGCTACGAGCCTTTTAGGCGCTGTGGGTGTAGCCACTACCGCTCAAGCTGTACAAATCAATCCAGACGGCACAGGCCAAGTATTACTTTTCCCTTACTTCAATGCGCACCCAGGCTACGTTACAAATATAAACTTAGTCAATTCAACAGATGAAACGAAAGCGGTCAAAATTCGCTTCCGTGAAGGTAAAAGTAGCTACGATATTCTTGACTTCAACATTTACATGTCGCCACAGGATGTCTGGGCAGGCAATATAAGAATGGCAGAAGACAATGATAGCACTCAGGTTGGCTCGATTAATACCAGAGATCTCAGCTGTACTTTGCCCAAAAAAGCAGCAGCAACGTGTGCTGATGAAGAGTGCGAAAGTTCTACAAAGTTTTTTGGCCAAGATGTTTATGAGGGTATTGAGGCAGCAGATACTTTAGAGGGCTATGTCGAAGTTATCGAAATGGGGGTAGTTACTGATTCTAGTGTACAAAATGGCGTGCTCCATACTAACGGTGTTCCAAACAACTGTGACGTTATTGAGCAAGCCTGGAACAGTGGCAACTTTAATGAGGGGCCTGTGACTTATGATTTACAGAATGATCAATATGTTGCAACGCCAACAACAGTTAGAGGGCTGTCAGCACCAACAGGTGGGTTGTTTGGTTCTTCTGCAGTATTAAATGTTGAAGAAGGTACGGCTTTTGCTATTGACCCTGTTGCTATTGAAAATTATAGCACACAAGCACAGCACTATCGGTCTGATCAAGATTACACCTTCTTATTACCATCCTTAGCTTCGGGCGATGTTCAAGTTAGTAATGTCAGAGTAAAAAACTCCAAAGGTTTGACTGATATGGTTGAAACTAACTGGGCATTAACATCAGAAGATGGCTGCATTGCTGATGGTGATAATCTTACGCCTCCTTGCGGTAGCAATCCTTACCCCGTATCCCATGTATTGCTGGCAAGCAATATAATGAACGAGTACTTTTTGGATCCTAGTGGGGGATATGACGGCCATACAGATTGGGTAGTCACCTTTCCTATGAAAAAACACGGTATTTTCGCCACCGAAAACGATGTATCGGTTTCGGTAGCAGGTGTCTATGATCGTGAAGAAACGCGTGCAGAAAGTGAACATTTCGGTTTTTCACCTGTTTTACCAGTGCCTGAGGAAGAAACGATTCTATCACGTGAAGTTAATGTGATTAGTTTTTCATCCAGTGATTCCGACTATGATGCAAGCCGTACGGTATTATCCAGTCATGTAGAATTGGATCTTAATGTAAGTGATTTTGTATCTGGATGGGCGCGGATGAACTTTACGGATTACGGCTTATCTGAAGGCTTTGTTGATGCGATGGCTTATGGCAGTGATCCTGATGCTTATGATGAAAACAGTCGCATTTATCAAGGCGTGCCGCTGATTGGTTTCGCTGCATTGGAAGGCAATGTGAGCGAAAATCCCAACGCACGTTTTGGTGATGCAATCCCACACCGTATTGATCGCAGATAAGATTGTTTTTTGCTTGCAATCAGCTGTTTGAAGGAATACTAGCTTAGTTTAGCTAGGCTAGTATTCGCTTCTACAAATCACGCTATAGGCATTTAATAATGATAGCGCTAAATTGTTTGCAATACAGTGGTTTGCTTAAAAGCTTATTAGCGCGCGACTTAAAAGAACGCTATACCAACACAATCCTTGGTTTGGCTTGGTTGCTTATCCAACCTTTATTTCTATTAATTTTATACACATTTGTATTTAGCGAAGTTTTAAAGATTCGCTTTGAAAGTACGCCCTCGACAGCTGTATTTGCTTTTTACCTGTTTGCTGGTTTGCTGGTTTTTAATGCTTTGGCTGAAGTATTAACCCGTGCCCCCACTTTATTAACAGAACGGCGTGAGCTGTTATTAAATACGCCCTTACCCGCTTGGATATTGCCGCTCTTGCCGGTAGGCACTTCGCTTGTTTTAGAGTGGCTGGCTTTGCTCATTCTCTGCCTAGGCTTAGCTTGGTGGGGTGACATGCTAGGCTGGGGATTGGTGCTTTACGTGCCGTATTGTCTGGTGCGAGTCATCTTATCCTTAGCGGCTGCTTATTGCTTAGCAATTTTGGGCGTGTTTTTGCGGGATTTGCGCCAAATCATGCCTGCCGTGCTTAGCGTTTTGCTCTTCATTTCACCGGTTTTATATCCGCTTGAGCGTATTCCTGAACATTTTAAACCCTTGTACGACTGGAATTTGCTCGGGCAGTTAGTGCAAGGCTATCGCCAAGCTTTGTTAGAAGGCATCTTTGTTTGGCAGCACTGGTTAGGGCTATTACTCATAGCAACGTTGTGTTTAGGCGCGTCGCTGTGGCTTTTTCAGCGCTTGATGGGCAAAGCGAGGTTGGTGTTATGAATGCGATTGAGCTGCAACAAGTAGGCCTGCAGTATCAGCAATACGCTCACCCCCGCGATGCCTTGCTGGAATGGCTGCTGCGTAAGCCACGCCATCAGGTTTTTCGAGCCCTGCAAGGCATTGATCTTTGTGTTGAGCAGGGCGGTTCTGTAGGCCTTATTGGCGATAATGGTGCGGGCAAAAGTACTTTGCTACGGGTGTTAGCGGGCAACTTAAGACAGACAAGTGGTGAATGCTCTATTCAAGGTCGGCGCGCTGCACTGCTGGAGTTGGGTAGTGGCGTACATCCAGAGTTTAGTGGTTTGGAGAATGCTCGCTTAGGCTTAGCCTTACGGGGTTTGGATACGGCTGCTGTGGCGCATTATTTGCCGCAAGTGCTGGACTTTGCCGAGCTGGGTGACTTTATTTATCAGCCGGTTAAGACCTATTCTAGTGGTATGTTGGTGCGCTTAGTCTTTGCGGTAGCAGTGGCTGTGCCGCCAGATGTATTGATCGTGGATGAAGCTTTATCAGTGGGGGATCAGTACTTTCAAAAAAAATCCCTAGATCGCATGCGTGCCATTTTAGCTGGGGGTGCGACTTTGGTGTTTTGTTCACACAATTTGTATCAAGTTCGCGAGCTATGTAGGCAAGCCATTTGGTTGGAGCAAGGCAGGCTGCGTATGCACGGCGATGCACAAACTGTTGTGGATGCTTATCAAGATGCTGTGCGGGCACGTAGTTCAGTGAGCGCAGCCGCCACGCTCAAGCCAGCCAAACCGAGTAGCACCGAGGCGCCCGTTTTATTACAGGTGGCTTTGCTGCATGCCAATAACACTGAGCAAGATGATGTTGAGCAGCCAGTATTTAATACTGGGCAGCGTTTTGCGGTGCAGGTGCAATTTACACGGGCTGGTCGTGCTGCGGACGATGTGCATGTGGGGATTGTGATTCGGCGTAATGACGATATTCAATGTTATGGCATTAGCACCTTACACGATCAGGTGTGTATGCAGCACAATGGACAGCAGCAAGCTGAGGTCTGTTTTGTGTTAGAGCAGTTACCTCTGTTGTCGGGGACGTATTGCTTAGAAGTGTGGCTGATTGATCGCAGCGGTGTGCATGTTTATGACGCTCGCGAGCGCTGCTGTCCTTTCCGTGTGCAGCAATATTCACAAGCGCAAGGGCTGGGACTCACATGGATGGCGCACCACTGGGAGACGCCCGCCTTAAAGCATGAGCACGAGGTGGTCTCATGATGTGCTTGACAGCAGCAGAACGTTCTTGGCGTTATGATGTGGCTTTTCCTTGCTATGCGCACTTACCAAGTACATGGGCATACCGCTGTGCAGCGGTGCAAGCACGCTACTTTATGCAAAAACATCAAGCACAACGCGAAGCGATTCGCAGCCAAATGCAACAGGTTTTTTCTGAGGCAGATGAACATACCATCAACACGTGGCTGTATGATTATTTTCGCATGGTTGAACAAGAGGCTTTGGATACATGGCTATTACCGCGTGCACCGCAAATAGTGCGTTTGTCCGGCTTTGAGGCAGTGATGCAAGCCCGAGCAGCAGGGAAGCGTGTGATTCTAACCGGCGGACATTTTGGGCGCTTTTGGATGGCCGGCCCGGCGATGCGTCAAGCGGGTTATAGTGTGGGGACGATTACCCGTGACGGCGATACGGGCAATAAACACGGTTTACATCCAGCAGAGTACCGTTATCGTTTATTTAAATTAAAAAAGTTACAAGCTCACTTAGGCGGGCCTTTTTTGACTGAAGGTGCTGATTTAAGGCCATTTTATCGGGAGCTAGATCAGCATTTAATTACCTTGATTTTTGATGTGCCTTACCCAGAAAGGCCAGCAGGATGCGTGACAGTGCCTTTTTTAGGCGGTAAGATGAAGGTACCTGCTGGTGTTTACAGAATTGCAAAAAAGACAAAAGCATTTATCGCGCCATTTTATATGCGTGATCTTGGGGGCGGGCAGGTCATTGCGGAGTTTTCTGCATTGCTGGATCCAAATAATTACAATGACGAGGGCTTAATGAGTCATTTGGCTAGCCAATTAGAGGCACAAATTCGTTTGCGGCCAGGCCATTGGTGGCTATGGGAGGCTCTGCCCCTTCTGCGGAGATAAAAAAATCATGAATCAGACCGTAGCATCTCAGCAATCCAGTGCTCTGGATCATCTTGATAGTAATCATTCACATCGCCAAATTGTCGAGCGTATTCCTCGCTTCGCGCATGTGCTCGAATTAGGTTGTGCCGACGGCACGATGTCACGTCTGATGCGTGAACATTGCGAGGCTAAAGTATTTGGCGTAGAGCAAGATCCACAAAGCGCTTGGCAAGCGCAGCGTCATTGTGACTATGTCTTCACTGAGGATTTAGACGATCCGCATTGCCTAGATGCTTTGCAGTTTGAGACATTTGACATTATTACCTTGGTCGATGTGCTTGAGCATCTAAAGCATCCACAAGCACTGCTTGAGCGCCTCAAACCGCACATGATGGATGAAACTGTTATTTTATTATCTGTGCCTAATGTTGCGCATAGCTCGGTGCGTTTGGAGCTATTAACAGGCGATTTTCGTTATGAAGACGCGGGCATTTTAGATGCGACCCATTTAAAGTTTTTTACCCTGCGCTCCTTAAAAGCGCTGATTGAGCGCAGTGGCTTTGTGATTAACGAGATCGACTATACGTGGCATGATATTCCAGACACCGTTATCGCTCGCTATTTGCGCAAAGTGGGGGTAGAAGCCACACCACAAATTCTGGCTTATTTTCATCAGCCGGAAGCCATCGCTTATCAATTTATCTTTTCGATTAGTCTGCCCAAACCGGAAGAAGTTAAGCCCGGTGGTGGCGAATACACAGATGCCGAGTATAACCTCAAGCCCATGGCGGCTTCATGGCAAACCTGGGGGCAGGTCTTCGGTAATCTGCAACAAAAAGAGCAGATTATTCAAGGCATGGAAATCAGTATGCAGGAGCAGCAACGACAACTAGAGTCGTTAGCCGTCGAGTTACAACAGCGGCAAGAAGAACTCAAAACCGTTTATGCTACCCGTAGTTGGCGTTTACTAAGGCGTATTGCTGGCTTGTTTCGGGGCGAATTTGTTCAGGGTCGCTTAACGCAAAGCTGATACACTGCCGCACAAGCTTGCATAAAAAATAATACAATAAATTCATGCCATTATAATAAGAAGAGGCTGCACTATCGCCATGCGCCCCCCTGTACCCATCATTAGCGTTATTATTCCCGTTTACAACCACGCACCGTGGGTGACTGAAGCGGTACGTTCAGTGCTTGCGCAGTCCTTTCAGCATTGGGAATTATTGCTGATTGATGATGCGTCTAACGATGACAGTTGGACGGTTCTACAAGGACTCGTGCATGAATTACAAGATAGCCGTGTGCGTGTATGGCAACACAGCCACAATCAAGGTGCAGCCGCCACTTTGAATGAAGGCATGCAACAGGCTCAAGGTCACTACTTTGCGATTCTGAATTCCGACGATACTTGGCATCCTGAGCGGCTTGCCTATTTATACGAGCTGGCTGAGCGCGAAGACTGGGATTTTATGAGCACCCCCGTCGAGCTATGCAATGCCGAGCCGCATTGGCAAACTTGGTATCAAGATTTACAAACGCATTATCAAAGCCAGCACGATTTCTTAGGCACATTATGGCGCGGCAATTTCGTCATTAGCACCTCAAACTTTTTCTTCCGGCGGCGCGTTTATGAGCAGTGCGGTGGTTTTAGTGAATGGCGCTATGTGCATGATTATGAATATTTATTGCGCTTAAGCAAAGCCGGTTTGCAGTTGTGTTGCCGTTGGGACGCCCCAGTGGTGTACTACCGCTTTCACGCCAGCAATACCATTCGCGAGCAACCTTATCGCGCCTTGCATGAAAATATGCAGCTTTTGTTTGATTACTTGCCGCAGTTACAAGAACAACTGACGCTTAGCCATCTGCGCGGTGCGCAACAGCACCTGTCGAATCTCTTAAGCTATTATCACGCGGAATGGCAAACCGAATTGCACCAGCATCTAGTGGCCAAAGAAGCAGAATTATTCCCATTGATTGCCGACCGCGATGCTTGGATTCGCGAGCGTGATCGCGTCATCACACAACAACAGCAGCATGTCAAAGCACTGGCGCAAAACCTTGCTGGCTTACAAAACATTAATGAGCAGCAACAACAATGGGTGCAAGATCGGGATGGTTGGATTGCAGAGCGCGATCAGCATATTAGCACGCTGCAAAGCTTAGTCGAACAACAAAAAAACTGGATACAAGATCGTGATGGCTGGATTGCAGAACGTGATCAGCATATGACGACCTTGCAGGCTTTAACCGAACAACAACAAACGTGGCTAAACGACCGCGATAACTGGATCGCCGAGCGCGACCAGCTTATTCAGCAGCTCCAAATCGAGCGCGACGCTTTAAAGCGTAGTCGTGCTTATCGCTTGGGGCAAGCCTTACTCAAGCCGTTACGGTTTGGGCGCGATCGTCTATGGCGCAAAAAGTGGAGGGCGCATCATGCCTGATAAAGTCATTGTTCATGATTGGAAGCAACTACAAGCCTGGTTAACACCCCGCTTGCGTCAACGCCGTATTAGCACGGTGTCTTTGGATATTTTTGATACTTTACTAGCGCGTATTGATACCCCTGAGCAAGTGCAGCTAGCGGTGTGCCGCGAGCTAGCCAAGCATTTAGGGCGTGATTACAGCGCCACTGACTTGTTGCAACAGCGCCAGCAAATCGAACAAAGCCTACGCCAGCAAGCCCAAGAAGCCGGTCATGATTATGAATGTCGCTTTAGCGAGCTGGTCGATCAGTGGGCGCAACAATTAGCTGCTACAAGTACGCATACAGCACCCGCGCTAGCCAGCTTTATCCGCAACATTGAAATAGAAATGGAAAGTTTGGCTTTGTATGTCAAACCCGGCGCCTTAGCTTTTTTAGAATGGCTAGAGAGTTGC
>Ga0102930_1000312_pt1 | contig 16401 bp, 27 predicted proteins | sample SalPon1_B_H2O_MG_FD_84514 | JGI IMG/M metagenome (GOLD analysis project Ga0102930, IMG submission 84514) | Salt pond water microbial communities from South San Francisco under conditions of wetland restoration - Salt Pond MetaG R1_B_H2O_MG | ecosystem: Environmental > Aquatic > Non-marine Saline... | reverse complement strand
TTTCCCGCGTAAAGTTACTTTAAGTTTCCCTTAAGGGATTTTTTCTCCCCCGGCGGGGTTGTTTCATTTTACCAGAAATCAATGAAAGCGTCAAGTACTAATTGTATACAGAACTAAACGGTGGTAAAATGGCTTCTAGAACATAAAGGAGGACCAACTCGCGATGGTAATAGAAAGACGAGCACCCCAACATTATGTGAATAATCGCGAGTTCTCGGCCGCGGTGATCGAGTACGTCAACAGTGTGCGGGATGCCGAATCCAAGGGCCAAGAACCGCCCGTGTTGCCCAACTACATCGCCGAGTGCTTCCTCAAGATTGCCGAAGGTCTGTCACACAAGTCGAATTTCGCACGTTACACCTATCGTGAAGAAATGGTGATGGATGCGGTCGAAAACTGTCTGAAAGCGGTGACCAATTTCAAGACCGAGAATTATCCGACTCGCGAGGGTGGAAAATCCGCTACCCCGAATGCATTCGCGTATTTTACACAGATTTCGTATTATGCTTTCCTGCGCAGATTGGCCAAAGAAAAGCGCCAGCAGGATGTGCGGATGAAATTCATCGAAGAATCTGGGATCGAGGATTTCATGGAATCGGGCGGAGACGTCCAGATCGACTCGGACAATCGAATGTTCGTCGACAATCTCCGTGATCGAATAGATAAAGTCCATGTCCGAGATCAAGTCCTCAAGGAATTCAACGAAGAAGAAAAGCGCCGGAAGTTAGAGGAAGAGGACGATGACGGCTCCGATCCCGAGGATTTTGATGAATCAATCGATGTATCTTCCTCATTTGACGATGACGATGTTGATGATACTCCTGAGACTCGGAATGCTTCCCGCGGCGGCGGCCCGGGTCTCGAAATGTTTATGGTGTAAGTGATCGAATGACCAAAGTAGCAGTATTGAATGATACACACTTCGGGGTCCGAAATTCATCGGACATCTTCATCGAGTATCACCGCAAATTCTTCGAGGAATTCTTTTTTCCGTATCTGAAAGCCAATTCGATAACTCATATTTTACACCTTGGTGATCTGTACGATAATCGCAAGTACATCAACTATAAGGTAGCGAATGCATCGAGGAAAATGTTCCTTGAACCGCTGCGGGATTTCGGGCTCACGATGGACATAATCCCCGGGAACCATGACCTGTATTATCGCAACACATCTGATCTGATGTCGCTCAAGGAAATGCTCGGGTACTTCACGTCGAACGTCAATGTCGTGACCGAACCCCGGGTTGTCGAGTATGGATCGCTGAAGGTCGGTCTTATCCCATGGATCAACGCCGAGAATTATTCGAAGTGCATCCAGTTTGCAGAGACCGCGGCGGCTGATTGGGTCGGTGCTCATCTTGAGCTCGACGGATTCGAGATGATGCGGGGTGTCAAATCCACTCATGGGATGAGTGCAGACATATTCTCGCGATTCGAGCGGGTGCTGACTGGTCACTTCCATACCAAATCCGATTTGATGAATATCCAGTATCTGGGTTCACAACTTGAGTTCACGTGGGCTGATGCCGGCGACCCGAAGTATTTCCACGTGATTGACACCGAGACCCGCGAGATTGAAGCGGTTCGGGTTCCATATACGATATTCGAGCGGGTGGTGTACGATGATTCTAAGGATGGTGGGATGCTGTCTACTTTTGATTTCGAGCGTCTGTGCGACAAATTCGTTAAAGTGGTTGTGGCGCGAAAGACCGACCCGTACGAGTTCGATCGATTCATCGAGAAGATTCAAGATTCAGGATTCACCCATGATCTCAAAATCGCCGAATCTTTTGAGGAATTCGCCGGCGAGAATGTATCGCTCGATGAGAACACCGAAGTGATCCTTGAAGATACTGCCGACATACTTGATTCTTATGTCGAGGCTACCGAGACTGATCTTGATCACACGCGACTCAAAGAATTAATGCGGACCACATATATTGAGGCTTGTAATACGGAAGTGGTATAATTAGCGAATGATCCGATTTAAATCAATACGTTGGAAGAATTTCCTTTCAACTGGTGACGTATTCAGCGAAATCAACCTCGAATCAGACAGATCGACTCTGATTGTCGGGGAGAATGGCTCTGGCAAGTCGACGCTCCTAGATGCCCTGTCTTTCGCTCTTTTTGGCAAAGGGCACCGGAATATCACCAAATCTCAGTTGATTAACACGATCAACGAGAAGGATTGTGTGGTCGAGGTTGAGTTTCAGACTGGGGGACACGATTTCAAGATCCATCGATCGATCAAGCCAAATAAATTCGAGATCTATCAAAATGGTGCGCTGATTCGCCAAGAGGCATCGAGTAAAGATTACCAGAAGTACCTCGAGCAAAACATCCTGAAACTCAACCACAAGTCATTCCATCAGATTGTGGTACTCGGATCATCCTCTTTCATCCCTTTTATGCAGCTTCCTGCTGGTTCAAGACGTGAAGTGATCGAGGATCTCCTTGATATTCAAATTTTCTCGAGGATGAATGCGGTGGTCAAGGCTCAGCTGTCGAAGTTGCGCGAAGAGATCAACGACACGACCTATTCACTCGATCTGGTATCCGAAAAAATCACCCTCCAGCGCAAATACATCGGGGATATCGAGGAGATGAACGAGGAGCAGATCCGGGAGAAAAAGGAAAAGATCCTTGAACACAGGGCTGAGATCGAAAAGGTACAAGCACAGAATCAAGAGCTTAACGAACTTATTACCGAAGAATCCGACGGGGCCGACGATGAGATCCAGACTCTGACGCGCAAGCGTGAGAAAATCCTCGAATACGTTGCCCAATTCCGCCAGCAAATCTCGACTCTGGTCAAGGACGCCAAGTTCTACGAGAACAACTCGGTCTGTCCTACCTGCACACAGAACATCGATGATGAGCTCAAAGAGTCAAAACTCGAGGATTCTCGGAGCAAGGCCACCGAGCTCAAGGGAGCACTCGATCAGGCCACCGAGAAATCATCGGCACTCGAAGCTGAATTGGAAAGGCTACGCGGAATCTCGAAGCACGTGGCGGACACTTCGCGTGATATTCGTGCCAATAACGACACAATCAGCCGGCTACAAAAAGATATCCGATCAATCGAATCTGAAATCGAGGGTCTTGAATCCAAGGGTGGTGATCTGGAGGAAGCAAAATCGCAGCTCACATTGCTGGAGACCCAGAAATCGGATCTCACGGAGCGGAAATTCGAGCTCCTTGATCAGCGTAGATACAAGGAGGCTATCTCCGAGATGCTCAAGGATACGGGGATCAAGACCAAGATTATCCGCGAGTATCTCCCTGCGATGAACACACTGATCAACAAGTATCTCCAGATCCTTGATTTCTTTGTGTCATTCACCCTCGACGAGAATTTCAATGAATCGATCAAATCCCGGCACCGCGACACGTTCAATTACGCATCATTCTCGGAGGGTGAGAAATCGAGGATTGATCTGGCACTGCTTTTTGCGTGGCGCCAGATTGCACGAATGAAGAATTCCGCATCCACAAATTTGCTGATCCTTGATGAGACCTTTGATTCCTCGCTTGATTATGACGGGGTCGAGAATCTGACCAAGATCCTGTCCTCGCTCGAAGAAGGTACCAATACTTTTGTGATCTCACATAAAGGCGATGTGCTGGATGGGAAATTCGACCGGAAGATCGAATTCGAGAAGATCCGTAATTTCTCGGTCATCAAAGAGTGTGATGTATAATTATTGACACGTCAATGGGCCCATGGTATAATAAAAGTGTAGGCGAGACAGATACCCCTTTTTTGTGATGGAGATTTTCCTATGAGTGCCACCGATATGTCTTACAAAGAAAGCGTTCTTCTTGACGTTGCCATGCACAACGACTTGATGCCCGAAGAAGCGACGTTCTTGCCCAAGATTCTTGAGAGATTCGTCAGCAAGGCTGGAATGTCGGAATCCGAAATGCTCTGGCACCTTGCCACTAACAAAGAGCTCTCGGAATATGCAGCCGAAGTAGCGCGGAAGGTGAATATCACCAATCCGCTCGGCTAATCCTGTGACCTGAGGAGGTACATTATGAGTACTACGATGAAAGACCCGATTGTGAATGAATGGTTCGAATGGGATAAGCCCCGTAACAGGAACGCTTTCGCGAGTCTGCGCTCGCTGATCAAACACCGCCATGGAGCTTGGAAGTCAACTGCCCAAGCCCTATTCTTTCAAGGCAACGGGTATGTACACTTAGAGACTAAGAAGAGACCCGAAGAATACATCTTTGATGAAGTCGAAGAGACTCTGGGTGTGCATCTCGTTGACGGGCAGGATGTGATGTTCATGTCTGGTGTATACTCGGACGAATACACTCCCGGGGACAGTTGGTCGGAATCCAATTTCCGACGTGTGATACACGTGTTTGTGTTCGACTCTCTCGGGGTGGTTCAGCACTCGCGGATGCCGTTCAATAAATCGAACAAGTCGGTGCCGGCTCGGATTTCGAACGTCTGGGTCCGTGAGCGCTCTCCTGATAAGTTGATCAACGTCTGGGATTCCGAAAGTGCTCGTACATCTCGGCATTATCAGGATGCGACCAAGTGGGCACCGCGTGGTGAGACGCTGGTGCGTGGTGAGATCGTGTCTGCCAAAGTGGTGGATGGTCTATTTGGCAAGCAGCCCAAGATTATGGTGGTCGACGATCGCGGATTCAAGGTCTGGATGACTCGACCGGAATCGATCGGTGCCTCTCCCAAAGGGTCTCGGATCGAGGTGGTAGCACGGCTTGAGCCCTCGGATTCTGACCCTTGTTTTGCAGTCGGTAAATACCCGAAGAAGGCTGGGGTACTAGGATCGAATATGGAGCTTGGCGTATGAAAAAGCTGATTCGTAAAATACGTGGTCTGATCATGAAGATCAAGATCAGACTCCTTGACCGCGAGGTCAATCGCCTTGTCAAGCGTAGGTCGAAAGGGAGCAAAAATGGGCAGTGAATACAAATTCAACGAAGGCGAATTGCTCGATAACTTGAGAGAGTACATCGATTCTACGTACAAGGGTCATTACGCCCAAGGGAAGATCCAGTCGACCGAAGTGACTATCGACCGTGGCGACGGGATGGGGTTTGCTCTCGGCAATACAGACAAGTACAGGGGTCGGTACCGCAAGAAGGGTGGAGCCAACCGACAGGATCTGCTCAAGATGCTCCACTACGGACTAATCGCCCTGTATGTTCACGATCTGGAACAGGATAATTGATCTATTGAACCAGACCCCACAATCTGGTATAATAAGGGTTGCATATTATGAAGGGACAATTTTATGAATCTTTCCAGTGAGACGATTGCGATTCTCAAGAATTTCGCAAGCATCAATTCAAATATTGTGTTCCGTGGTGGGAACACACTCAAGACGATCTCGGAGTCCAAGCACATTCTCGCTTCGGCCCAGATCACTGAGACTCTCCCGGATGCCGAATTCGGGATTTATGATCTCGGTGAGTTCTTGGGAGTACTCGGGATGTTCGAATCCCCGAGCCTTGAATTCACCGATGACATGAAATCAGTGCTAGCGGTCGAGGGTTCTAAGTCGGTCAGATATTTCTTTTCTGATCCCGAAGTACTGACTTATCCGACCAAAGATATCCAGATGCCAGCATCGGATGTGTCTTTCTCGCTTTCGACCGAAGATATGGCGGCAGTGCGTCGGGCATCATCGGTGCTCTCGGCTCCTGATGTCGTGGTGTCGGGCGAGTCGGGCTCTCAAGATGTGACCTTGCTGGTCACGGACACAGAAGATTCTACCGCCAATTCTTTTAACATTGATCTGTCGGGTGGTGTCACAAGAGATCCGGACGCATCGTTCAGATTGGTGTTCAAAGTGGCCAATTTGGCCAAGGTAATGCAGTCCACATTCAAGGTGGATATCTCATCGAGGATGTTCTCGCACCTGACCTCGCAAGAGGGTGGGCTTGAATACTGGATTGCACTTGACTCGAAGCATTCATATTTCAATAAGGAGTAAAGACGATGAGTGAAGAAGAAATGAATCAGGTAGAGACCACGACCGCAGAAGCTGCCGAGGCTGAGGGTCAGGTGTCCCTTGGGATTGGTGATCTTGCATCGGTTGTACAGATCATTGATGTGTGCTCACAGCGCGGTGCCTTTCAGGGCTCGGAGCTCGAGGCCGTCGGTGCCCTGCGTGGTCGTGTTCAGCAGTTCGTCAAGGCGAACACCCCGGATGAAGAAGCCGAGGAAAGTAGTGATGAGTGATGTGGAAAGCGCAGTATCCAACAATGAAAAAACCGAATATGTGATCGTGAGGCGAGATTCTGAAGATAGAGTTGAAATCGTCGAACTCGACATTGACGGACTCCTAGAGCAAGGATTCAAATTTCTGAGACATCGGGAGGTGGGAGGTCATACTATGGCTGAGTGGGTTGAGGCTGACAAACTGGAATATTATAAAGCCTTAGACATAAATAAGGGAACAAACCATGAGTGATGTGATTATTCCGTCTTCTCCCGAGGATCGCCAGCAAATTCGCTCGGCGATTCAGGAGATCTCGAATTCGATGACCCGGATCGAAGCTGAGCAGGATCATATCAAGGCGGTTCTGACGATGATCGAAGAGCGGTTTGAGATCCCGAAAAAGCAGTCACGTAAGCTCGCTTCCGCGTATCACAAGCAAAACGCTGATGAGGTAGTGTCTGAGATGAACGCATTCGAGACTTTGTACGAGGCAATCACTCGAATTTGAAGCACACTTTCTCCGGGCTGTATCCCCTCGGACTTCTAATCCGCAGAAAGGGTAATTGGACACATGTGGGTTCGACTCCCACCAGCCCGGCCATATATCATGAGGATCAGCGAAAATGCCATACATTAAGCCAGAAGACCGTACTCTCTTTGAGTCTTATTTCGGAGATGACTACCAAGATCTAGCCTACGCCCCTCAATCTGCTGGGGAGTTGAATTACTTGATTACCAGATTCCTCAACCGCTACATCAATTGTGGCTATCATGGTCTCAACTACCAGAAGATCAATGATTGTATTGGGGTGCTTGAGTGCGCTAAACTTGAGCTCTACCGTAGGGTCGCGGCCCCCTATGAAGACGTGAAGATTGATGAGAATGGGGATATCGATTATCCCAGCGTTTTTTGATCACACCACCAGAGTGATATATAATGAGCAGCAATGATGAGTTCCTGTGGGTAGAAAAGTACCGCCCACGTAAAATATCCGAGTGTATCCTCCCATCGAACATACAAGGGACATTCGACTCGATCATCGAATCGGGTGATATTCCGAATATGATTTTTTCCGGCACTCCCGGGATCGGAAAGACGACTGTAGCCCGTGCCCTGTGCGAAGAGCTGGGGGCGGATTATCTCCTGATCAACGGTTCTGAGGAAGGGAACATCGATACCCTGCGCGGAAGGATCAAGCAATTTGCATCGACAGTCTCTCTTCAGGGTGGTCAGAAAGTCATCATCCTCGATGAAGCCGATTATCTGAATCCGCAGTCGACACAGCCGGCCCTTCGTGCATTCATCGAAGAATTCTCGAAACATTGTCGGTTTATCCTGACTTGCAACTTCAAGAATCGGATTATCGAACCGCTCCATTCACGCTGTTCGGTTTATGAGTTCGGTATCCCTAATCCCGACAAGCCCAAGCTCGCGGCCCGATTCTTCAAGCGCATGAAAGGGATTCTCGATGCAGAATCCGTCGACACTGACGATAAGGCGCTGGTCACGCTCATCGAGAAGTATTTCCCGGATTGGCGCAGGGTCATGAATGAATGTCAGCGTTATGCGATCACTGGGAAGATCGATGCCGGGGTGCTGGTGGATTTAGGTGACGAGTCGATCAAGGCGCTATTCGAGCATCTTCAGAATAAAGACTTCTCCAAGATGCGCAAATGGGTAGCCGACAACATAGACACCGAGCCACGGGTCATTTTCCGTAAAATCTACGACGCGGCGCTCGATCATCTGGCTCCGAACTCGGTGCCCCAAGTAGTATTGATCCTTGCCCAGTACCAGTATTATGATGCATTTGTCGCAGATCACGAGCTCAACGTGGTCGCATGTATGACCGAGATTATGGTAACCGCGGAGTGGAAATAATTATGTGGCCATTCAAAAAGAAGAAGTCCCAAGAGCACGATACCCAGCCAGATCCTCACCTCAAAGCGGTCTGGGAGAATTTGGATCAAGACCTGAAGGACTTCGCGATGACAACTCACGATCTCGGGCTAAGACGTAATTTGAAGATTCGTTTTAATGAAAGAGGTATGGCAAAGTTAGTAAAGCAGTTGGATGAAATCGGGTATGAAATACGCAAAAAAGGAGCAGGGCACTGAGCAGTGAGTAGCAAATGGCACGGAGGCAAAGGGGACGCCCGTCGGACAGGCGCGGATGATGAATCGTACAAGTCTGGTTGGGAGCGAATCTTTGGGTCTAAAAAGGAGAAAGACGATGACACCAAAAAATGACGGGCTCAACGTATTTTCCTTTGTCCGATCGATCAACGAGACCAAAGAGGACATCCTTGCAGAGAATCCCGAGGCCGAGAGGATTTACGAGCCCTTCGTGGTGAATAGATCCCTGTCATATTTCAACGATTCGGTCCTGTATGCGAACGAAATGAATCGATACCACCTTGTCGATTCGGCTTGGCAATATTCGTTCCTTATAAATACGATCAGAAGACGAAAGCGTTTTTCTAAATGGATCAAGCCAAGTGAGTTAGATTTTATTGAGGTCGTGAAAGAATACTATGGATATTCTAATGAAAAGGCCCGTGAAGCTCTGACTCTGTTATCACAAGATCAGCTAAATGAATTGAAACAAAGGGTCTATAAAGGTGGCATCAACAAATCCAACAACGACGACAACCGACCGAGAGAGCGAGACACACGCTCCTGATCAGCCAATCGAGTGGACTCCTGCAATGATGGCTGAGGTTACCCTGCACGAGCCCGACGACTTCCTCAAAGTCCGTGAGACTCTGACTCGCATTGGGGTCGCTTCCCGCCGAGAGAATAAGCTGTACCAATCATGTCATATCCTGCACAAGCAGGGTCGATATTTTATTGTTCATTTCAAAGAGTTGTTTCTCCTCGATGGCAAACCATCAAACCTCACTGTGAATGATCTTGGCCGACGGAATACGATCGTGACGCTTTTGTCTGATTGGGGATTAATCGAAGTTGTTAATCCAGAGCAAGTCAAGGATGTGGCTCCTCTCCGCCAGATCAAAATCATCTCGCACCGAGACAAAGGGGATTGGGAGTTATGTCCTAAGTACAACATCGGAGCGAAGAGATGAGTATACGTGTAGCTCAAATCCACGAGTACAATTTGTCTAACAACACACTTTATACTGTAAGTATGGAGAGCGACACTGGTCTGACAACGACGGTGACAGCATCCAGCCTAGAAGAAGCTAAATCATTGAAGGAGCGATTTGAACGTGGCGAATACAGAGTACTCACTGAAGGTTAGTGTAGAGCAGACACCAACCAAAATTAAAAAGGGGGTATCCGAGTCGATAATTTCGGGTGCCGACCGTATCACGATCACCCACCTCCCGGGTACCCGTATCAAAGATACAACCTCCGCGGTCAAGCTCCTGATCTCCCGTGATAAAGTACACCCCACCAATATTGTCCCTCACATAGGTGCCCGGAATGTTAACTCGAAAGGCGAGTTGACCCGTCAAATCCACAATCTTGCAGATATGGGTGTCAACAAGGTATTGATCGTTGGTGGCTCGAGCCCGCATCCAGTGGGGCCATATCTCAAAGACGACGAGCTACTCCGGTTCTTCAAAAATAAAGGTTTTACTGTCGGCTGCGGTGTGTACCCGTACGAACAAGGCCCCGGTTTTTATACGAATTCTGACAAGCTGACCCGATATGATTTCGGTGTCTCGCAGCTTTGTCTGTCACCACGGCTTCTGCGACCTTTACCGCAGAATGTTTGGGTTGGCGCACCCTCACAAGCGACTTTGTCTGGTCTTTGGGGTTACATGAAGAAGGTCGGAGTAGGACCATCATTGTCTTATCCGCTTCGTGATCTCCTTGGATTCGTTCGTTTCTCGGGATTGAGTGGCTTTCGCACCGGGTCTTTTATCAAGACTCTGTACCCGGATCACCATCAGTACCACCTGTATGATTTCGGCAGGATCGAAAAGACTGTCGAGGAGCTGATTTCGACGGATTGGTAAAAGGTTTATGCCGAAAAAGCACTAATCAGAGATACTTGTGATGATAAATAACAGTGAACCGCCTAATAGGGGTTCACTTTAACCACAATCTCGCTTATTAAGGAGAAATGTTATGACTACTCTTCCTACTCATATGTTTGGCACCAATGTATTCAAAGACATCGACAAGTATCTGGTCGGTTATGATCGCGTATTCGATCAGCTGGCGCGGGTTCACGATCAGATGTCCAAGAATATTCCAAACTACCCTCCGTATAACATCCGCAAGACCGACGAGAACACTTATGTCATCGAGATGGCAGTTGCCGGTTTCGGTGAATCCGAGATCGAAATCGTCCTTGAGGATGACAAATTGACGGTCAAGGGAGCCGCTACCCGCGATGAGGATACCGATGAGGTTGTTTATCAGGGTCTGGCACTTCGCGACTTCACTCGCACTTTCACGCTCAATGATCAGATTGAGGTTGAGAATGCCGAGATGGTCAATGGCCTCCTCAAAATCTGGCTCGAGCGGATCATTCCGGAATCCAAGAAGCCCAACAAAATTGAAATTCGTAATCATACACAGGAGACGTGATGCGCAATTCAATCCATAGGATTGCGCGATACATATACGCTAGAGCCCTATATATTACAATGTCACGACAGATCTCGACGCTGGTTCTGCATCATCGGATGAAAGAAGCACATCGGGTATCTAGATATCGGCGTAGGCTCGGAGCGGTTTTGTTCGATAAATAAACCTGCAACACGGCCCCCGTCAGCGCTTCTGCTGCTCGGGGGTTCTTTTTTCCGCCAATTTGGAGTATATAATGTCAAACGATGTAAAGATCATGCGCCTTTCGACTGGTGAAGAATTGATCGCCACGGTCAGCAAAGAGGAATCCACGTCTTCCAAAGGGACCGTGTATTCGATCCGCGATATCGCGATCCTAATCCCCACCGAGTCCAATTCCCTCGGGCTCGCACCATTCGTCCCTTATTCGACAGCCCCAACCAAAGGTGTTGACATCGCCGAGAAAGACATCATGTTCGTCACCGAACCAATCTCGGATCTGCTCAAGCAGTACAACAACATGTTCTCGAAGATCATGACTCCGGACCAGAATATCGTGACCTAGACTCCACACCTCCTTGAATGTTATAATGATATATTAGTGATGGAGGTGAATTATGGGTGCGTTCTATACGTGCGTGAATCGGTACGGGTCGCAGATCCTATACCGAGGATATGATGAGGGTGGAAACCGGGTCGCCAAGAAGATCCGGTTCTCCCCGACCTTGTATGCCCCTTCGAGCAATTCCGAGAGCACCGAATTCAAGGCCCTAGATGGCACACCGGTTGAACCAAGAGTGTTCGACACAATGCGCGATGCCAAAAAGTATGTCGAGCAATTCGGGGAGGTCGAGAATTTCAAGGTTTACGGGAACCAAGATTACACCGCCCAATATGTGTATTCACAGTTCCCCGGGGAGATTGATTTCAATCCCGATCTAGTCCGTGTGATGAGCATCGATATCGAGGTTTACTCGGACGACGGATTTCCGAATCCGGACGAAGCTGCACACCCTGTGACTGCGATCGCGCTCAAGCTTTCGGATGACGATGCATTTTACGTTTGGGGTACCAAGGATTACTCGCCCGAGCAGTCCGAATTCGCCGACACCCACCGGATTGTGTACAAGAAATGCGATGACGAGATTGTTCTGCTCCTTGATTTCCTAGACTTCTGGAGTTCGGACGCTCACTCCCCGGACATTATCACGGGATGGAACACCCGCCTGTTCGATATCCCGTATCTGGTTAATCGGATCTCCCGGATCATGGGTGAGTCGATGACCAAGAAGATGTCACCATGGGGGATAGTGAATTACCGGCAGATTTCGGTAAAAGGCCGATCACTTGATGCATATGAGTTGTACGGGATTCAGCAGCTCGACTACATGGATCTATTCGTCAAATTCGGCCACAAATACGGACCGCAAGAGAGCTACTCGCTCGATCATATATCCCATGTGGTGCTCGGGGAGCGGAAACTCTCGTACGAAGAATTCTCAGACCTGCAAGACTTGTACACCAAGGATTTCCAGAAATTCATCGATTATAATATCAAGGATACCGAACTGGTCACCCGCCTCGACGAGGAGGCTGGGATTATCAATCTGGTCCTCACTCTCGCATACAAGGGCGGGGTGAATTATTCGGACACACTGGGTTCTACTCGGATATGGGATACCCTGATCTATCGGTATCTCATGAACCAGAACATCGTGGTCCCGCCCGCGTCCGAGCACACCCACGCGAAGGCCCTTGGTGGTTACGTCAAGCCCACGCAGAACGGGTTGCATGAGTGGGTATGCTCCTTTGACTTGAACTCTATGTACCCATCAATGATCGTACAGTGGAATGTGAGCCCGGAGACGATGATCGGGGGTCTTGTCCCGGGGATGAATAAAGACCGTTGCCTTGACCCGAATGACTCAGAGGTTCTGGAAGCGATCGACGACAAAGTGTGTATGGCCGCCAATGGGGCCCGATTCCGGACTGAAAAGCAAGGGATGATGCCCGAGATCATCACCGAATTGTATGATGAGCGCCAGCAGATCAAGAAAGTGATGTTGGACAAGCAACAAGAGCTGGAGGAACTATCCGGGGATATGCGCCAAGAAAGGGCGTCCCTGAATCGCGAGATTAGCCATCTTCGCAATATCGAGCAGTCCGTCAAGATATTGATGAATAGCCTATTCGGTGTATTTGGGAATGTGCATTTCCGGTATTTCTCCCCGGAGATGTTCGAGGCGATCACGTATACCGGACAACTGGCTATTCAGTGGGCCGAGAGGGCTGCGAACCGGAAAGTCAATGAGATCCTTGGTACCCAAGGGAAGGATTACGTGATCGCGATCGACACCGATTCTTTGTACATAAAGCTTGGATCTCTGGTCGGCAAGTATGAGCCCAAGAATGATATCAAATTCCTCGATCAGGTTTGTAAGACAAGTATCGAGCCCGCGTTCGTTGAGGCCTTCGATGATCTAGCCACCAAGTTTGGGTGTCGCGAGAATCGGATGTTCATGGCCCGAGAGGTCATAGCCGATCGTGCGATCTGGACAGGCAAGAAGCGCTATATCCTGAATGTGTACAACAACGAAGGGGTGCAGTATACAGAACCGAAGATCAAAGTTACGGGTATTGAGGCAATCCGGTCGACCACTCCAGCTCCGTGCCGTGAAGCTCTCAAAGAGATTTTCAAGGTGATCATGACGGGCTCTGAATCCAAGACGCAGAAGGCGATCGAGCAATTCCGCGAATACTTCAAGACCCTGCCCGCGGAGAACATCGCGTTCTCGATCGGGGTATCGAACATTGAAAAGTGGCAGGACGGAGCATCAGTATACAAGAAAGGTACCCCTATTCACGTCCGAGGCGCTCTGGTGTACAATAGATTGATCAGGGACACGGGACAAGATCGCAGATACAAAAGCATCTCGGCCGGCGATAAGGTCAAGTACACCTATCTCAAAATGCCCAATCCTGTCAAGGAGAACATTATCGCATTCCCCGACTATCTGTCCCCGGATCTGGGGCTGACCAAGTACATCGATTATGACAAGCAGTTCGACAAATCCTTCCTGTCGCCTGTCGAGGCTATTCTCAAGGAGATCGGGTGGCGGAGTGAGGACACACTGACGCTAGAGGAGATTATGGGATGACCATCAAATTTATATATGAAAACCCGGCAGAGACCATGAAGTTCTCGTCTACCGAGCGGGTCGAGATCGAGGTGAATGATCTGGGGGCGACTCTGGACGAATTATGCTCGTCGTTCCGGGATTTTGTTCGAGCCTGTGGGTACGAGCTACCACCCGGTGTTACAATCGCACCTGTAGATCAAGATGAGCATTAAACTGGCCGATTCCGATCCCGAACTCCTCGAGGCCCTCACCATATTATCCGAGGAGTGCTCCGAGCTGTCGATCGAGTGCTTCAAGATCATGAGATTTGGACTGTCCGAATCTGCGAAGGATAGACTCACTAGAGAGTCATGTGATATAATAGCTCTAATGGTTATTTTGCTTGAAAAGGGCGTGATCAAGGTAGACGATCTCGATCAAGGCGTGGAATCTAAATTCGAGAAGCTTCGTGATTGGAGCTCAATTAGATTATGATATCATTCACCATATTCAAGAACAAATACGACAACAAGACCGATAAAATGATGAGTCTGTCGGATTTCGAGGAATTCGAGGCTCTACTGTATCGTTTATCCAAACAATCCATGGAGTCCAAAAAGGCGTCTTATCTTATATCCCCTGCCCAATACAAAGCGAACACGAATCGTCGACTAAACGATAACGTGTCGCACTGGTCTGCATGGGCCGCGATGGACGTCGACGACCACAACTTTGACCCGGAGAATCTAGAGAATGAATTACTTGATCGGTATGGCAATCTTAACTTTGTTTGTTACTCTACTGCTTCCAGTAGCCGCACTTTACCGAAGTTCCGGCTGGTCTTCCCACTCTCGTCAACGGTTGATGCTGATCGAATCAGGAGCTTCTGGTATGCACTCAACCGAGAGCTCGGCGATATCGGAGATCCACAAACTAAAGACCTTTCTCGCATGTATTACATACCTGCAACATATGATGGGGCTTATAATTTTATTTTCTCTAACCACAATGGGGATATTATTGATCCTGATGTTCTTATAGAAAAGTACCCTCGCCTAGAGAATACAAGATCGAAGAACTTCATCGACCGGCTTCCACCGGAAGTACAGACCGAGGTTATCAATCGGCGCAGGAGCTCTCTCAAATCACGCAACCCGAACGGGGTGCACGTGTCATGGAGCAGTTACAAGGATTGTCCGTTCGTGAATCAGAAGCTGGTTCAGGATTACAAGGACATCGCATTCGTGGACAATTCGGGGAGATATGCCCTAATCTACAAATTGATGGTATCGATCTCTGTCGCCGCGGTCAGGGCCGGATACCCGATCACCCCGACCGAGGTGGCTACCCTGATCCGCGAGTTGGATATCGACACGGCTAATCGATACGGATCTCGACCTATTGAAAAAGAAGCTGATCGGGCGATCGAGTACGCATATAGGAAGATGTGACGGATGAACAAAGACGACCAAGAAAACGTGCAAGTCAAAGCCGAATCCGAGGTGTCCCAGCAGACCAAGGAAAAGTACGAGTCATCGACGATGTCCAAGGCTGGTAAACTGGCGATGGAGCTGGCCGAAGAGAAGCGTCGCCTGATGGGTGAGCTCTCGGAAATGCAGGAGCAGTACGAGTCTGCTAAGCCCACCACCCCGGTCGGGACGCCTGATTGGTATGTCAAGTGGTCGGCCACGATCCTTGCGGTACTCGGTGTATTTGTCATGTCGGCGGGATTCGCGACCGAGGGGCAGATCATGTATGCATTGGCCGGGGTGTGCTGGATCTTCGTCGGGATGCAGTGGTCTGACCGAGCGATCATGATCGGGTCGGCGATCACAACGACAGCTGTGTGCATGAACTTGGTCCAGCAGTTCACGGGATAGGAGAATCACGCGATGATTAAACCTTTTAATAGAGATTTTTTGGTGGGATCAGCAATTATGTTGGCGGCCTTCTTAATGGGGTCTGGCCTTGGTTTTTGGTTAAAGAAACTTGTAGAAGTTTTGTGATGATCATAAACCTTTTTCAACATTTTACTTCGTAGGAGATACACATGAAAGTTAGATTTTCGGGATTTATGACGCTGTGTGACACGGCACTCAGAGCTTGCGCTAACAAAGATGGCCTTCATGCCCATAATCTACAGATACAGCAAGACCAATTCCAATGGTCTTGTTATGGGAAACCTGCAATCACGGCTATCCTGTGGTACCGAGATCACAACTATGACTGGTCTATTAGCGTGGAGTACGGTGGAATAGAACAGCAAGTTTATGAACTCGAGGTCTGGGACAATGTCAATGACTGGTATGGTCGGTGGATTGACCCCGAATACAAAAATGCATATTATTCTGAGGCATTTGAGCGGCAGATCGAACCCAACATGGCTTGCGATGGAGTCGAGTTCACGGACTTTGAATATCACTCTGATCTGTACGAGTATGCGTACGAGTTGGCAGAGGGTCGTCAAAAGCTCGTCCAGAGAGCCGATAAAGAAGATGAGATGGAGACCATTGCCCTCGACCTAAACGACTC
>Ga0102930_1000311_pt1 | contig 16425 bp, 13 predicted proteins | sample SalPon1_B_H2O_MG_FD_84514 | JGI IMG/M metagenome (GOLD analysis project Ga0102930, IMG submission 84514) | Salt pond water microbial communities from South San Francisco under conditions of wetland restoration - Salt Pond MetaG R1_B_H2O_MG | ecosystem: Environmental > Aquatic > Non-marine Saline... | reverse complement strand
GCCGTCCATCTCCTGGACTTCTTCGACTCGATCCGTGGTTCGCCGATCCTGCCAGACCAGCGCGTTGTGGACTGGTTTGCCGGTTTCGGCGTCCCACACGATCGTGGTCTCTCGCTGGTTGGTGACACCGATCGCTTCGAGCTGCTCGGCGTCGAGGCCCTCTTGTTCGAGAGCCGTGTTGATTACCGACTTCGTGTTCTCCCAGATCTCCATCGGGTCGTGTTCGACCCAACCGGGCTCCGGATAGATCTGCTCGTGTTTCTCATAAGCGTTTGCGATGACGTTTCCACCATGGTCGAAGACCATGAACCGCGTTCCTGTAGTCCCTTGATCGATGGAACCAACGTATGTTTGTTCTGACATTATGTGTTCACCACACTCCTTGGGGGCGCTCCCCCTGGTCTAGGAACCGTTCTTTACGCCCGGTTCCCTGACCACGGGTAAACACTATGGAATAACATGATAAATCTTGCTCTACTACCCATAATTGTCCTTAATATACATGGACGTTTGGTACTCTGTAGCATGATATGGTTGTGTGATGGTTGTGTTCGTTCCCCAACAGTTTAACAGTACGTCTATCGGTAGAGTAGGGGTAAAGTAAAGTTACTATAGTGCAAAATCCGATTGAACGGATGAGTAACAAGCCACACGTTATCGTCATTGGGGGCGGTTCCACCGGGTGCGGGATTGCACGCGACCTCGCTATGCGCGGCCTCGAGGTCACGCTCGTCGAACAGGGGAACCTCACTCATGGGACGACAGGACGGATGCACGGACTCCTGCACAGTGGCGGTCGGTATGCCGTCGCAGATCAGGTCAGTGCAGAAGAATGCATAATCGAAAACCGAGTGCTGCGGGATATTGCCAGCCACTGTGTCGAGATGACCGGTGGGCTGTTCGTCCAGCGGCCCGAAGACTCCGACGAGTACTTCCAGAAGAAACTGGAGGGCTGTTGGGAATGTGACATCCCCGCAGAGGAACTGACCGCCGAGGAGGCCCGTGAGATGGAGCCATACCTCGCCAAGGACATCAAACGGGCGATCAAGGTGCCCGACGGGGCAGTCGACCCCTTCCGGCTCTGTGTGGCCAACGCCGCCAGCGCCGAGGAACACGGCGCGCGCATCGAGACGCACGCGCCCGTGGTCGACGTGCTGAAAGAAGGCGATGAAGTCGTCGGCGTCGAAGTCGAACACGAGTCGGGGCCGGGCAAGCGCGTCCACCGCGAACCGGGCACCCGCGAGAAGATCCACGCAGACTACGTCGTCAACGCAACCGGTGCATGGGCCGGGCAGATCGGCGAGATGGCCGGGCTCGAACAGCCAATCGAGGTCCGACCCGGAAAGGGCGTCATGACGGTCATGAACACCCGACAGGTCGACACCGCGATCAACCGCTGTCGACCGAAGGGCGACGCCGACATTATCGTCCCCCACGAGACGGCTGCGATTCTCGGAACAACCGACGTCGAGGTCGAAGACCCCGAGGACTACCCCGAAAACCAGTGGGAAGTCGATATGATGATCGACACGCTTTCTGAACTAGTGCCGATCCTCAAAGAGGCCCGCAGCGTTCGGTCCTTCTGGGGCGTCCGGCCGCTCTACGAGCCGCCGGGAACCGGAACGAGCGATTCGACCGACATTACCCGGGACTACTTCCTGCTCGACCACGAGGACCGTGACAACGTCAAGAACTTCACCTCCATCGTCGGCGGGAAGTTCACGACCTACCGGATGATGGGCGAAGAGATCTCGGACTACGTCTGCGAGAAGTTCGACATCGACGAAGAGTGCCGCACCGCCGACGTCCCGCTTCCCGGCAGCGAGGACTTCTCGGTGCTTCGGGACTACATGGAGCAGTACGGCATTCGCTCGCCAATCGGTCGACGAAGTGCCCAGCGACTCGGCTCCCGAACCGACGAAGTGCTGGACTTCGACGGTCCGAACCCGGTCGTCTGTGAGTGCGAAGCGGTCACGCGCGCGGAAGTCAAAGACGGGATCAAGGGGTCGGGATCGGATCTCAACGCCACCCGGCTTCGGACGCGTGCCTCGATGGGCAACTGTCAGGGGGCCTTTTGTTGTCACCGGATGTCGGCCGAGTTGTACGACGAGTACGACGCCGAAACAGCCTACGACGCGTGGGACGAGCTGTATCAGGAGCGCTGGAAGGGCGAACGGCACGCGCTGTGGGGCACCCAGCTCTCCCAAGCCGCGCTCAAATACTCGCTGCACTCGACGACGATGAACCGCGACAAGGATGCGGCGACCACCGACTCTGTCGTCGACTTTTCGGCCTTCGACAGCGGTGCGGGGACGGGTGCTGGCAGTAGCGCAGCCGGCACCGCAGCGACCGACGGCGGTCGCAAGGGGGATGACTAACTGTGGCGATCCGTGAAGACGTGATCGTGATCGGCGGGGGGCTCGCAGGGTCGATTGCAGCCATCGAGGCCGCAGAGACCGGAGCCTCCGTCCGGCTTGTTACGTATAAAAAGAGTACGCTCCGCCACGCCAGCGGCCTGATCGACGTGTTGGGCTACAACGGGAGCGACGACCCGATTGCGGACCCCTATGCGGCACTCGACGAGTTGCCCGACGACCACCCCTACTCGGTCGCGGGCGAGGCGGCGATCCGCGACGGATTAGAGCGGTTCGACGAGGTCGTCGGCGACCAGTATCAGGGCGGCCACACCGACACCAATGCGCTTTTGCCGACGTTCGGCGGCGCAGTCAAACCGACCGCGCGCTACCCAACCTCGACCGCCGCGGGCATCACAAGCGACACCCGCTCGATGCTCGTCGTCGGGTTCAGGGAGATGACCGAGTACAACGGCCAGATGCTGGCCGACCACCTCGAAGCCGCAGGCGTCCCCTTTGAGGTGAAGGGTGTCGAGTGCAACTTCCCCGGTACCTACGCCAACGACTCGCGAGTGACGCGGTTTACCAAACGACTCGACAACGACGAAGACGTCGACTACGAGGGGACGACGATGGGCGCACGCGAAGCCCTCGCCAAAGAGATCGAACCCCATCTCGGCGACGCCGAGCGGGTCGGCCTCCCGGCCTTGCTGGGTGACGAACACGCCGACGAGGTCCACAACGACCTCGAACGCCACCTCGGCGCCGACGTCTTCGAGATCCCGATGGGGCCGCCGAGCTACCCCGGAATGCGGCTCGCAGACACGCTGAAAGACGCCGTCGACGAGGCTGGCGTTCGCATTTCGGCCGGCAACCCGGTCGTCGGCTTCGAAGCCGAGGATGGCGAACTCACCTCGGTCATCGTCGACAGCAAGGGCCGAGAAGTGCCGTACCACGCCGACGAGTTCGTGCTGGCAACAGGTGGCCTGGTCGGCAAGGGTATCGACTCCGACCGCGAAGAGGGCGTGACTGAGCCGATTTTCGACTGTTATATCCCACATCCCGAAGACCGCTACGACTGGTTCGACAAGCAGGCTTTCGGCGACCAGCCGTTTGCCCACTTCGGTGTTCGGGTCGACGAGACGATGCGACCGCTTTCGGCCGACGAGGCCCCGGAGTTCGACAACCTCCGGGCGGCGGGCGCAGTCATCGGCGGTGCGGATACGGTTGCGGAAAAATCACAGAGCGGCGTCTCGCTGGCAACTGCGGTGGTTGCCGGTGAGCATGCGGGCGAGCGAGCGGCCACACACGAGGTACACCAATGAGCGACGCAGAACAAGCAAGCGATTTCGATCCAACAACGCAAGTAGACGAGTTCGAGCCGGTCGACGTCTTTCCCTCTTCGGAGGATATGGACCTTCGGCCCGGAGCCGACAACTGTTATAAATGCACGAGCTGTGACACCTCGTGTCCAGTGGCCGAGGTCGACGAGGACTTCCCTGGCCCCAAATTCCAGGGCCCAGAGCAGTGGCGGCTCAAACGCGGCGAGGACGTCGACATCGACGACTCGATCCTGTCGTGTTCGAACTGTATGCGGTGTGACGACGCCTGTCCGTCGAGCGTCCCACTGAGTCAGATGCACAACACCGCCCGCGGGGAGTACGTCGAAGAGCATATGGACCACAACTCCATCGAGTATCTCCGCAACCGGATGCTGTCGAACTACCGGTCTTTGGCCTCGATTGGGAGCAAAATCCCACGGATCAGCAACTTCTTCCTCGGATTGGGCATCACCAGCACGCTCGGCGAGAAGCTCATGGGGATTACCAGCGAGCGGGAAATGCCGGAGTTCGCCCACGAAACGTTCCGCCAGTGGTGGAAAAAGCGCGGCGGCGCGCAGGTCAGTAACCCTGACAAACGGGTCGCCTACTTCCATGGCTGTTACTCGAATTTCAACACGCCCGAAGTCGGCAAAGCGATGGTTCGCGTCTTCGAGTCGTTCGGCTACGAGGTCATGGTGCCCAAACAGCAGTGTTCGGGCACCCCGATGTTCGCAAACGGGATGCTGAAAGACGCCCGCCGCGAGGCCGAGGTCAACGTCCGGGAACTCGGCAAGGCTATCGAAAACGGGGCCGACGTCATTGCCTCCTGTACCTCCTGTTCGATGGCACTCCGTCAGGAGTACCCCGAACTGTTCGATATCGAGGGGATCGAAGACCTCTCGGAGCACACCTACGAGGCCATGGAGTTCCTCCGGATTCACGAGGACCTCCACAGCGCGATCCGCGAGTCGGAAGTCGACCCACAGTCGTTTGCCTACCACGCGCCGTGTCACGCCCGGAATCAGGGCCTCGACCGCCAAGCAGTCGAACTGTTCCGCGAACTCGACGGCGCACAGATCGAAGACGTCGGCGAATCCTGCTCGGGCATCTCGGGGACCTACGGCTGGAAATCCGAGAAGTACGAGACGTCGATGAAGATCGGCGCAGAGATGTTCGATCACATGGAACACGCCGAAGGAGAGGTCGGCATGACCGAGTGTCCGACCTGTGCGATGCAGATGAACCACGGGACGGGCTACGAGATCCGCCACCCACTCGAACTGCTCGAAAAAGCCGTCGCCAACTAACCTCTCTATCTGGTCCTCGCGTTTCCGCGTCCACGACAGCTAGCTGCCGCGCTCGGCGGCGACGAATCAACGCAGTCGACGCCTCGTGACCGGATCGGTACCTCGATCCACGCCACCGGGAGGCCGAAACAACCGATATCGGCGATGATGTCATGGCTGGCCGTACATTCACATGAAAAACAATTGGGTTTTTGCCGGTCCAGTTCGTAGTAGACGGTATCTCTCTGGGTTTTACACGCCCACACGCGTCGACAGTTGTGCGGGCGGTTTCGTGACTCCGGAGTGACCCACTATGACACACCAAACAACCGTACTCGTCATTGGCGGTGGCGGAACCGGCGTCGGAACTGCACGCGATCTGGCCGCCCGCGGCGTCGACGTCACGCTGGTCGAGCGGGATGGACTGGCTGGCGGCACCACAGGGCGTTCCCACGGCCTGCTCCACAGCGGCGCGCGGTACGCCGAGTCCGACCCCGAGGGCGCGGCCGAGTGTATCGAGGAAAACCAAATCATTCGAGAGATCGCCGGCCACTGTGTCGGCGACAGCGGCGGGATCTTCGTCCAGCTCGAAGACGACGACCCCGAGTACTTCGAAGCGAAACTAGCGGGCTGTCAGGAACACGGCATCCCCGCGGAGGTCATCGATGGCGACGAGGCCCGCGACCGGGTGCCCGAACTCAGCGAAGACGTCGGGCGCGCGATGGTTGTCCCCGACGGGGTCATCTATCCCTCCCGGCTGGTGGCCGCCAACGCCGCCAGTGCCGAGGAACACGGCGCGACGGTGTTGACACATGCACCCGTCGAGGGAATCACTGTCAGTGACGGTGCGATTTCCAGCGTCGAGATCGGCGGCGAGGTCAACGAAACCATCGAGGCGGAGTACGTCGTCAACGCCACCGGCGCGTGGGCCGGGGAGTGTGCGGCGATGGCTGGCATCGATGTCGAAATGCAGCCGACTAAGGGCGTGATGGTCAGCGTCGACTACGAGGGTCTCGGTCCGGTCGTCAACCGCTGTCGCGTCCCCGACGACGGCGATATCATCATCCCCCACGAGAGTCAGGTTGTGCTCGGCACGACCAGTGTGGCGGTCGGCGATCCCGACGAGTACGACGAAGAGCAGTGGGAGGTCGACAAAATGTTCGACGAGTGTGCGGAGATGATGCCGGCCATCGAAGGCCGTGACATCGCCCGCACGTGGTGGGGCGTCCGGCCGCTGTATGCGCCCGACGAGGCGGGTCGGGGCAGCAAGGACTCCGGGAAAGGCGACGAACGGGGCATCTCACGGGGGTTCTTCCTGCTGGACCACGAGGTCGATGGCGTCGAGAACTTCGCCAGCGTCGTCGGCGGGAAGTTGACGACCTACCGCATGATGGCCGAGGCCGTCGCCGACCACGTCGACGACGTGCTGGGCGTCGGCGGCGAGTCGACGACCGCCAGCGAGACACTGCCGGGAGCCGACGACCCCGAGCAGCTCGACGCGTTCGTCGCGGAGTACAGCGCCCGCCAGCCAACCGACAGCGATGTCGTCACCGATACTGGCGCCGAGGCTGCCGACGACTGATCGACACCGCAATGCAATTTTTCTCCACTGGAGTCCCATAGCTCAGATATGATCGACCAGCGCGAGCGACTCGAACGCTCGACGGCACACACGGTTGCCCTCAACGCCCTCACCGCCGGTATCGAGGCCGCCGATCCCGCCCGGCTGACACGAGACCGCGTTTCGGTCTCGGAGTCGAGGCTCACCGTCGGCGAGCCGACCCTCTCGCTCGACGAGTACGACGAAGTTGTCGTCGTGGGCGGCGGGAAGGCTGCCGGCGTGGTCGCCGCCGAACTGGAATCGATCCTCGGCGACCCACTCGGTAGCGGGGTCGTCGTCACCAACACGCCGGGCGACGCCGAGCGAATCGAGCAACTGCCGGGCGATCACCCGGTACCAGGAGATTCGAGCCTTAACAGTAGCCAGCGGCTACTGTCGGCTGCGCGCGATGCTGGCGAGGACACACTGGTGTTGGCCGTAATTACCGGCGGTGGCAGCGCGCTCATGGCGGCCCCTGCCGATGGCCTGTCGCTGGCTGACCTCCAGTCGACCACCCAGTCGTTGCTCGATAGCGGGGCGACGATCAACGAGATCAACACGGTTCGAAAACACTGCTCGGCGATCAAAGGCGGCCGGCTGGCCGCCGCGGCGTCACCTGCGCGCGTCGAGTGTCTCGTCATTAGTGATGTCGTCGGCAACGACCTGAGCACGATCGCCAGCGGGCCGTTCGTCGGCGACGAGTCGACCTACAGCGAGGCGCTCGCAATGGTCGACCACTACAACTGCGAGGTACCGCAGGCAGTCCAGAGGCGGCTCGAAGCGGGTGTGGCCGGCGAAATCGAGGAGACGCCGGGCGTCGGCAGCCCCGTCTTCGATCGTGTGTCGACCACGATCCTCGGCGACAACATGGTCGCGGTTCGGGCGGCCGCCGAGGCAGCCAGCGAGGCGGGATTCGAACCGCTTGTTCTCTCCTCGCGGATTCGCGGCGAGGCACGCGAGGCCGCCAAAACGCAGGTGGCCATCGCCGAGGAAATACTGTCGACCGGCGAGCCGCTGGAACCCCCGGCGGCGGTCGTCTCCGGCGGCGAGACGACTGTCACCGTCCGTGGCGATGGAACTGGCGGTCCGAACCAGGAGTTCGTGCTGTCGGCGGCAGTTGAACTCGACGAGGCGGGAGTCGTGGCCGGAGCGGTCGACACTGACGGGATCGACGGCGTCACCGACGCCGCTGGCGGGATCGTCGGCAGCGAGACGGTCGACAGCGGGGCGGCAACCACGGCGTTGGCCGACAACGATACATATAGGCTTTTGAATAAAGTCGACGCGCTCATCCGAACCGGACCGACCGGAACGAACGTCAACGACCTCAGAGTTGTGATCGTCGACGAGCCCACTATCGGCTCCGAGTAGACACCTTAACATACCGAGACCGTTCTCTGTGGAGTATGGTCGATCCCACGTCCGAAATCGGCGAGGATGTTACGGAGGAAAACGCCCCGGAATGCGAACAGTGTAGCGACAAAATCATCCAGTCGGCGAGCCACCGCGTCGTGACGGCGATCGAAGACGGCCGGGCCGTCCACCACCATTTCTGCAGCGACGCGTGCCGCGACCAGTGGCAGGCCGAGTAGGCGTCGACTACCGGGGAATGAGTCGAACGAGTCTGCCGAGCGACCGCGTTTTCGGGGAGAGTTTTTATTACCGGCGGCGCTACGTCCGTGTATGATTTCGCTCGAGGATGCAGTCACCGCGCGGCTCGAATCTCACGGCGCGCGCTTCGAGGTGCTCGTCGACCCGGATGCCGCACTGGCGATCAAACGCGAGGAGTTCGACGGCGAGCTGGAGGACGTCATCGCCGCCGAGGACGTCTTCGAGAACGCCTCCCGCGGCGACCGCCCGGCTGAAACCGATCTCGAAGAGGTCTTCGCGACGACCGATCCCATGGAGATCATCCCCGAGGTAATCCAGCGGGGAGAGATACAGATCACCGCCGACCAGCGCCGTGAGATGCAGGAACAGAAGCACAAACAGCTGGTCACCCGGATTACGCGCAACGCAGTCAATCCGCAGATGGACGATGCGCCCCACCCGCCGGAACGGATCGAGCGCGCCCTCGAAGAGGCGGGGTTCCGCATCGATCCGATGGAGCCCGTCTCCTCGCAGGTCGACGAGGCACTCGAAGCACTCCGGCCGGTGATCCCCATTCGCTTCGACGAGGTGACCATCGCGGCCCAACTGCCCGCCGAATACGCCGGGAGCGCTCAGGCGAAAGTCCGGCAGTACGGCGAACTCGAACGCGAGGAGTGGCAGGCCGACGGCTCGTGGGTCGGCGTCGTCACCTTCCCGGCCGGGCTCCAAAACGAGTTCTACGAGCTCGTGAACGAACAGACCAGCGGCGAGGGTGAAACCCGGATCATCAAGGACGAAGACGACATCAAAACCCGGTAGCGCCGAGAGATTCTTGAGCGTGGCGGGCCAACCGACGCCATGGACGTGGTTCACACTGCTCATCAGTAATCCCTGTTCGGTGGCGCAGGCGGCCACTCGCCCGGAGGAACCGTGAGAGCGATCGTCGCCAAACGGGTCGACAGCGGCACGGCCGACCTCGCGGAGCTCCGTGATCTGGCGGCCGCGGCGGGCTACACCGTCGTCGGCGAGCTCACCCAGACGCGCACGGAAGACCCCGCTTACTGTTTCGGCGAAGGCAAAGTCGAAGAGCTGGCCGAACTGGTCGTCAGGACTGACGCCGACACCGTGGTTATCGACAACGAGGTCGGTCCCTTCCAGATGTTCAACATCGGCCAGACGCTCCCCGAAGAAGTCGAGGTTCTGGATCGGTTTACCCTTATCCTCGACATCTTCGGCCAGCGGGCCCAGACACGGAAAGCCCAGTTGCAAGTGGAACTCGCCGAACTCCGGTACGAACTCCCGCGGGCGGCGGCCAAGGCGAGTCTCGCTAAACGCGACGAGCGGCCCGGTTTCATGGGGCTCGGCGAGTACGACGAGAGCCGCGAACGGGACATCAAGGCCCGGATCGCCAATATCAAAGACGAGTTGGATGCGATCGCCGACAAGGAGGCCCAACGGCGGGCCGAACGCCGGGAGTCGGGGTTCGATCTCGTCGCGCTGGCGGGCTACACCAACGCCGGGAAGTCGACCCTCTTGCGCCAACTGGCTGCGGAACTCGATGTCGACGAGAACGCCGACAAACACCCGGATCTCGACTCGGTGGCCGAATCCCAAGATATGCTGTTTACGACCCTCGGCACGACAACGCGCCGGGCGGAGTTGGACCGCCGGGAGGTACTGCTGACCGATACGGTCGGCTTTATCTCGGATCTCCCCCACTGGCTGGTCGAGTCATTCCAGTCGACCTTAGAGTCGGTGTATCGGGCCGACCTCGTGTTGGTGGTGGTCGACGCCAGCGAGCCGATCCAAAAGATGCGTGAAAAACTCGTGACCTCCCACGACACCCTTCACGAGCGCAACGAGGCACCGATTCTCACGGTGTTCAACAAGGTCGACCGGCTCTCCGAGGCGGAACTCGACGAGAAACGGGCGGCGTTGGCGGGGATCGCCCCGAGCCCGATTGCCGTGTCGGGCCGGACCGGCGAGAACATCGAGACGCTCCGCCGACGGGTCGAAGCCGAGCTACCCGACTGGAAACACGAACGGCTCTTGGTGCCGATGGTCGACGAGACGATGAGTCTGGTCTCGTGGGTCCACGACCACGCCCACGTCGAGACCGAATCCTACGAGGCCGATCAAGTACTGCTGGAGTTCGACGCCCGCCCCGCGATCGTCGAGCAGGCCCGCGCGAGGGCCGCTGCCCTCAACCCTGTGGAGCCGACCTAAACTCACGAATTCCGACGGCTCTGAGTTCTTTTGCGGCTTGGACAGCGACTAGTCGTATGGAGACCACTACTGATAGCGTCCCAGTGACGGTGATCAGCGGCGTGCTGGGTGCAGGAAAAACGACACTTCTCAACCACCTGCTTAGAAACAATCAGGGAGACGAGCTCGCAGTGATCGTCAACGACATGGGCGAGATCAACGTCGACGCCGAGCTGATCGAACGCGAGAATCCCGACACGGGCCTCGTCGAACTCTCTAATGGGTGTATCTGCTGTCGGCTGCAGGGCGATTTGGTTGAGGGGATTGTCGACCTCGTCGAGAACCGGGCGGTCGACGCGCTAGTGATCGAGGCCTCGGGGATCTCCGAGCCGACGCCGATCGCCCGGCGGCTCAGCAAACCACCGGAGGAAGGACCCGATCCGACCGACGTGGTTCGGCTCGACACGATGGTGACGGTGCTCGATGCCTACGGCTTCTGGAAGGAGTTCGACGCAGGCACGTCACTCCCCTCGGGCGCACCGGACCCCGAACGCCCGCTCGCCGAGGTGCTCGTCCAGTCGGTCGAGTTCTGCGACGTCTTACTTATAAACAAGTGCGATATGGTTCCCGACGACGTGCTTGGGGAGATCACAGGGATCGTCAGCGAACTCAATCCGCGGGCGACGATCCGACAGACGGAGTACGCCAGCGTCGACCCCTCGCTCGTGATCGACACCGGCGGCTTCGACTACGAGGAAGCCAGCCGGTCGGTCGGCTGGAAGACCGCACTGCGGGAGTCGCGAACGGGCGAGGTGATGGACCACACAGCAGACAAAGCGGACCACGACCACGCAGCCGACGACGAGGCTGGCTACAGCCACACAGCCCACCCGGTCGACTCCTTCGTCTACCGTCGAGACCGGCCGTTCGATCCCGAGGCGTTCGCCGACCGGCTCGTCGAACAGCCCGCGGGCGTGGTTCGGGCCAAGGGCGTCTGTCACGTCGCCGGAACCGACGACGTGATCGGGCTGAATCGGGCCGGGGCCGCAGTGCAGGCCGGATCGATCGGCGAGTGGGGCGACGACGAACCGCGGACCGAACTCGTTTTCATCGGGAGCGGGATGGATCGCGACGCTATCGAGTCGACGCTGGACGGCTGTCTGGTAGAGCCGGGAGCGACAGCCGAAAAGTGGGGGCCGACACCGTTTCCCATCGAGTCGACCGGTGACGCCTGAGCGTCCGCTTTCGACCGATCAACCGGATCTCACGTCGAGTCTCGTTCGTCTACTGCTATATAAAAACAAGGCAGGAGTACCACTCGCCAAACACAATGGAGTATTATGTAGATTTATTAGCGTTCGACGGCCAAAGATGGGATATGTCTGACGAGGAGATCCACCGTGGGCTCGAAGATATCGTTGTTGGGGAAACGAACCTGAGCTATATCGACGGCCAACAGGGTGAGCTCGTTATCGGTGGCTATCCACTGTCCGAGCTTGCGACCAACGCGACCTTCGAGGAAACGCTGTATCTCCTCTACAACGACGCCCTCCCGACGGAAGCCGAACTCGAGGATTTCAGTTCGGAGCTGGCGCAGTATCGATCAGTTCCGGAGGGAACCATGGACGTCGTGCGTGCAGCCGCCGCTGCCGGATCGAGCCCGATGGACACGCTGCGGATGGCTACGGCCTCGCTGTCGCTGGATATGGACGGCGAGGAGCCACACCGAGACAAGCTGGTCGTCGTCTCACGGCTGCCGACGGTGGTCGCCGCCTACTGGCGGCTCCGCAACGGTGACCAACCGGTCGCTCCCCGGGAGGACCTCTCTCATGCGGCGAACTACCTGTATATGCTGACCGGCGAGGAGCCGGCCTCTTCGGAAGTGCGCGGTCTCGAAACCTATCTGAACACGGTCGTCGACCACGGGTTCAACGCCTCGACGTTTACTGGGCGGACGATCGTGTCGACTGACTCCGACCTGTATTCGGCGGTCACCGGCGCGATCGGGGCGCTGAAGGGGCCGCTCCACGGCGGCGCGCCCGGGCCGGTCCTCGATATGCTCCTCGACATCCGTGAGCGCGGTGCTGTCGGAGGCGCCATCCGCGAGACGTTGGAGGCTGGCGAGCGTCTGATGGGGTTCGGCCACCGAGTGTACAAGGTGCGTGATCCCCGGGCAGAAGTGCTCTCGACGGCGGCCGAAACGTTCTATGGGGCAGGCGGCGATTCGGCGTTCTTCGAGCTGGCGATGGAGGTCGAAGAGGTCTCGGTCGACCTGCTTGCGGAGTACAAGCCGGGCCGAAGCCTAGAGACGAACGTCGAGTTCTACACGGCCGTATTGCTCCACGGGGTTGGCGTTCCCAAGGCGCTGTTCACGCCGACGTTCGCCATCGCGAGGGCTGGCGGCTGGACGGCCCACTGCCTCCAGCAGCTCGACGACAACCGACTCATCCGCCCACGAGCGAAGTACGTCGGCGAGAAAGACCGGACGTGGACGCCGCTCGAAGACCGGCAGTAAGGGTCGAACGGTAACCGTCTACAACAACTGTATCAGCCCTCGAGTTCACCGCGGAGCTCGTCCCACGACTCGTGGAACCCGTGAGTCGAGGCCGACTCAGTTCGGATCGCCGTCTGGTAGACATCGTCGTATTCCAGGAGGGCGGTCCACCCCTCGCTGAAACTGTAGGCACAGTACTGGCACATACATGGCTATACGTCGGAGCCACTGGTATCGATTATGCCGCTAAACGAATCAGTCCAGTTTGCTGAATCTCACGACCACCGATACAGTAATATACTCCCTCCCGAAGTAGCAGACGACTGCCGGTCGTCACGACCAGTATTCGGGCACAATGATAGACCATACCCATACAACAGATTCACTCTCGGGGGACTGTCGACACTGCGAGTGGACCGCCATCGAAACCTCGTATGCCAGACTCGTCACTGCTTATCAGGACCACCTTCGGAGCGATCATCCGACCGCGTGGCTCCGCAGTTAGGCGATAAATAAATCGTCGACGAGAGGTCGCCGATTAGGGTTCGAGGAGTACCTTCGTCACACCCTCTTCGCGGTTGTCGAAGGCCTCGTACATCTCGGGAGCCTCGTCAAGGCCAACGCGGTGGGAGACGACCCAACTCGGGTCGGCCTTGCCGGAGATGATCATATCCCGGAGCTTACGGTTGTACGACTTGACGTTACACTGGCCGGTACCCAGTTTGATACCTTTCTCGAAGAGTTTCCCGAAGTCGATGCCGAGCCGACCCTGTGCGGCCATCTCGTCGGGCGCACCGGGGTCCGAGGGCACATAGAGTCCGGGGATGCCGAGTTGGCCAGTTGGTCGAACCACCTGAATCAGCTGATTCAGGACGACCGCGGGGTTCTCACGGGCCGGATCGTAGGCATCGTCGGAGGGGTCAGTCTCGGGGTCGATCGCCTGGTAGCCGACCGCGTCGACACCTTTGTCGACCATATCGCCGTGTTCGTCGATAATCTGCTCGACCGGATCGCCCTCCTCGAAGTTGATCGCCGTCGCGTTACAGTGGTCTTCGGCGAGTTCGAGGCGCGAAGGGACGCGGTCGACGACGTAGATCTCGCTTGCCCCCTGCAGGTCGGCGCTGTAGGCGGCCATGAGGCCGACCGGTCCGCCCCCGAAGACGGCCACCGAGTCGCCGGGTTCGAGGTTCGCAAGCCGAGTGCCGTGCCAGCCGGTCGGGAAGATATCCGCCAGCAGCGAAAACGAATCCTCGTGGGCATCTCCCTCCGGCAGTTTCAGCGCGTTGAAGTCCGCATACGGGATGCGGAGTTTTTCGGCCTGTCCACCTTTGTACGGTCCCATGGCGACGTAGCCATACGCACCCCCTGCAAAGCCGGGGTTGACGTTGGTACAGAACCCCGTTTTACCGTTTTCACAGTTCTGACAGAACCCACAGGCGACGTTGAACGGGGCAACGATCCGGTCGCCCTCTTCGAGTGTGCTGACCGCATCGCCGACCTCGGTGACCGTGCCCATGTTCTCGTGACCGAAGACGATTCCTTCCTCAGCCGAGGTTCGGCCCTCGTACATATGGAGGTCCGAGCCACAGATCGCGGTCGTCGTGATGTCGATGACCACGTCGTTTTCGTGTTCGATTGTCGGTTCGTCGACCTCCTCGACGGCTACGTCGTGAGGTCCCTGATAGACGACTGCTTCCATTGACATTTGATAACACCTTCTCCGCAGTCAGTACCGTGGCTCGCCTGTTGTGAATAGTTTTCTTCAGCTTTTGAGATTGTAAAATAATACGGTGGTAACAGCCGGGGCCGAGAGTATAATGATTATTAGTTGCCTGCTGCAGTTAACAGCACACGGGCGGAGAGTCAGCGTCGACCGGTTCGATCACCCGACTGGATAGGGGTGAGAGGACTCAGAGCGTCCGTTTCCACTTTTCGACCACGCAGACGTTCTCGATTGCAGTGTCGGGATACTGCCCCGCGTCGTCCTTTTCGGCTGCTTTGCACATATCCCAGACGACGTTGAGCCCGGTCGTCACACCTTCGAGGGCCTCCATCTCACAGCCGGTCTTGCCCGTGGTTTCGACCGCGACAGTGAGTTCGATCCGGTCGTCCGCAACCGAAAACTCGGTCTCGACGTTCGTAATCGGGATCTGGTGACACATCGGGATGGTTTCCCACGTGTGTTTGACGGCCTGGATCGCGCCGATCCGCGCCGTGGCCAACACGTCGCCTTTGCCGAGTTCGTCGGCTTCGATCGCGTCGACCGTCGACGCCTGCAGTCGGATCTCGCCGGCCGCGACCGCTCGGCGGCTCGTGTCGGGTTTGTCGCCAACGTCGACCATCTGAACCGATCCCTCGTCGTCAGTGTGCGTTAGCTCCTCGGAGTCCTCACTCATTATCGAACGCCTCGGGGAGCCGCCCGAGTATATCCGTCGCTACGAGGCCGTAGCCCGCCGCGTCGAAGGCGGAATCACCGGCTCGACCGTTTATATACGCGCCGACCGCTGCAGCATCCTGTGGCTCGCGGCCAGTGAACAGTGCGCCGACGACGCCCGCGAGCACGTCACCGGTGCCGCCGACGGTCATCCCGGGGTTGCCGGTCCGGCCGATCCGCGTTTCGTCACCGTCGGCAATCACGTCGTATGCGCCCTTCACGAGCAGCGTCTGTCCGATTTCGGCTGCGAACTCGGCGACCAACTCGGCTCGCCGCTCCCAGTCGTCGTCGGTCTCGCCGCCCATCCCGACGAGTTCGCCCTGATGGGGCGTACAGATCAGTGTCGCCTCGGTGTCGACCCGCGGCACGACCGACAGCGCGTCGGCGTCGACGATCGCCCGGCCCGCATACGATTCGAGGAACGATTCGACTGCCGCGAGCGTCTCCTTGTGGCTCCCGAGGCCGGGGCCACAGATCACCGCGTCCATCTCAGCCGCGAGGTCAAGGGTAGAGTCGACGGCCGCAGGGGTAAATCGCTCGCCCTCGAAGGGGTGGACGATGAGGTTCTCACTGTAGCCCTGAATCTGCGGGGCGACCGACGCCGGGCAGGCGACGTGAACGAGATCGGCACCCGATCGGAGTGCGGCCTGTGCGGCAAGTGCCGGTGCGCCGGTGTAGGGGCCGCCGCCGACCACAAGCAGTTTCCCGTGGTCGCCTTTGTGGCTCTCGGCAGCCCGTCGTCGACCTCGCAGATCGCCCGGTCCGACGAACAGTTCGGCCGCCTCCGGAATCCCGATGTCGGCGACTGTCACGGTGGTGTCGAGCGACTGGAGGCCGGGTTTGCTGTCGTGAAAGGTGACGACGAGATCGGCGTCGACGGCCACTCCTTCGGCATCACCCGTATCGGCATCGACGCCGGAGGGGACGTCGACTGAGACGATTGGCGTGTCGGTGGCGTTGAGCTGACGGGCGGTGGTCGCCTCCGGCTCGCGGAGCGCGCCAGTGACGCCCGTCCCCAGCATGGCGTCGACGATGAGATCCGCCGCCTCGAAATCCACCCCGGCGAGGTGGGAGGTGTCGGTGACCGTCGTCGTCGGTAGCTCGGCGGCCTGTAGGGCCGCCCAGTTCTCCCGGGCGATG
>Ga0102930_1000309_pt1 | contig 16445 bp, 15 predicted proteins | sample SalPon1_B_H2O_MG_FD_84514 | JGI IMG/M metagenome (GOLD analysis project Ga0102930, IMG submission 84514) | Salt pond water microbial communities from South San Francisco under conditions of wetland restoration - Salt Pond MetaG R1_B_H2O_MG | ecosystem: Environmental > Aquatic > Non-marine Saline... | reverse complement strand
CTGACGACGCGTTGTTCGACGAGTTCCTTTCGGCGAACGGACACGAAACGACACCGGCTGGCTGGGACCACTCGTATAACAAAAAGCAGTGTCCCGAGTGCGGAGGTATTCACGACGACGGGGCACGGCAGTGCAGCGTCTGTGGCTGGTTCCCCGAGCGATAGTCACTCCTGCGGGATCTGGCAAATCATTGTTTCTTTGGTCAGGTAGTCGACGGTGAGAGATCACTCTCAGCAGTTGGCTCACCCCGGTTTCGGCGGCCTGAAGTCACGTTGTTTATCAGGTCGCGGCACATGTACGTGGTACAATGAGCACCACGGACGTGCAGATCACTCGCCTGTTCGGTGGTCCCGGCAGCGGGAAGACGACAGCACTCCTCGACCGCGTCGAAACCATCCTCGAAGCCGACGACGTCGACACTCGCGACATTCTGGTCGTCTCCTACACCCGCGCTGCGGCCGCCGAGATCCGCGAACGGCTCGCCGAGCGTCTCGGGACGACACCCCGCGAACTCAAGGGGAACGTCTGTACGATGCACGCCAAGGCCTACGAGCTACTGAATCTCTCCCGTGGCGATGTCGTCAGTGAATCCGACAAAACCGAGTTCTGTGAGGAGTTCGGCCTCGAATACGAAGACGAATACCAGAGCGGCGGCCGCCGCACCGCCCGGTCGACGACGATCGGCAACAAGATCATCTCGACGAGCCAGTGGCTCCAGCGCACCAGCCGGGAGGTCTCGGACTGGTACGACGTCCCCTTCCAGTGGAACGTCGAAGAAGTCCGACTCCCGCCGGAGATCGACCCCAACGCCCAGGAGGGCAACAAGTACACCCCGACGTGGACCGCCGACGACGATCGGGTCGACATCCCCGAGGCGATCCGTGCCTGGCGCACGTACAAGGGCGAACACGATCTCGTGGGGTTCGCCGACATGCTCGAACGCGTCAAACAGCGGTCGCTGCTCCCGAACGTCGACTACCTCGTGATCGACGAGTTTCAGGATATTACGACGCTGCAGTACGACGTCTTCGAGGAGTGGAAACCCCACATGAAGCAGGTCCTGATCGCCGGTGACGACGATCAGGTGGTCTACGCGTGGCAGGGTGCCGACCCCAATTTGCTTTTGGATGCCGACCGCGACGAAGACGAGATCCTACCCAACTCCTACCGACTCCCATCCCGAATCCTCGATGTCGTCAACAGGGAGATCCAGCATATCGACAAACGCCAAGAAAAGGACCTCAAACCCCGCAAGGAGGGCGGCGTCGTCGAGGGCGTCGAAAACGCCTCGATGCTCGAACTCGTGCGGAACGTCCGGTACACCGTTCAGGAGGACGACGGCAGCGTGATGGTGTTGTTCCGCGCCCGCTACCAGCTGTTCCAGTTCATCGAGGAGTTCATCGACGAGGGGATTCCGTTCAAGGCGCTAACCGATCAGCGGCTCTGGACCGACCGGCTGGTCGACTACGTCCGGGCGATCGAGGCCTACGACGCCGACGAGGATCTCACCCTCCTCCAGGGTCGACGGCTGGCCGATATGCTCCAAACCTCCGCCTTCGGCTCCAACGAGCGCGACGAGTTCTACGAGTTCCTCGAAGAGAAAGAAGAGGCCGCCGATACCGACGATCTCGCCGACATACCGCTGTCGCCCGAGGATGTCAAGAACTTCGCGCCGTTCGTTCCCGACCCCACCTCGGCCAGCGACATGGTCCGGAAGGTGACGAGCTTCCAGCGGAAATCGATCGACGCCTACTTCGCCGGGTCGTACCACCGACAGGACCCCAATCTCGTCCGGGTGGGGACGATCCACTCCGCGAAGGGTCGTGAGGCCGACCACGTTTTCGTCGGCACCGACCTCACCGAGAAGGTCGTCGAACAGATGGCCGCGACCGTAACCGGCCGCGAGGAGACCGACACGGAGGGAGACGGCGACCTCCCCGGCGAGGACGAGTTCACTAAACGCACTAATCCGGTGCCGCTTTTGACCGACAACGAACGCCGCGTCTTCTACGTCGGGATGAGCCGAGCCCGCGAACGGCTCGTCCTCCTCGAAAACCTGATCGACGGCGCGCCGACAGTGCCGATCAGCGTGCTGCTCCACAACGAGATCCGCGAGAAACCGGTCGACGAACTCCTCGCCGCCGCCCAAGCCGACGCTGAGGACGCCCCCGAACCCGAGCCGTGACCGACTCCCCGGAGCCGCCGGCCAGCCTCACCCGGCCTCCATCGGGGCTTCCGGCGGTCAGGGCAGCGGTCGACGAGGTTGACGCGGTCGGCTTCGTTCACGTCGGCGGGCGGGCCGATCCGGCGCTGCGGTATCTCACCCGTGTCGACGGTCCCGACCGTGAGACGGCGGTCGTCTTCTTGTCCGGCGATAAAACCGCCGACCCCGAGGCAGTCTACTGTGTACCGAACGATGTCATCGGCGAGGCGGCCGCCTTCGAGCAGATTGAGTGGGGCGACGAAATCAACCGCCGGGTTGCAGGTCGTGGTCCCACCACGGCCACCGGCCAGCAGATCGTGCGGCTCCTCGACGACCGATTCGGCGAGTCGACGGGCACACTGCTCGTTCCGCGAACGATCCCCCACGACACCGCGGTCTTCCTCCGGCAGGCTGGCTACGAGCTACAGTCGACGCCTGCGGTCGCGACTGCACGCGCGACCAAAACCCCGGCCGAACGCGACTGTCTTCGAGCCGTTCAAGAAGCCGCGACGGCGGGGATGGCCTGCGCGGAGGCCGCCTTGGTCGCCAGCGAGCCTATCGATGGGGAACTCATGGTCGATGGTCGACCGCTCACCACCGAGCGCCTGCGTCGCCGGATCGACGCCGAACTCGCGTCGCTCGGTGTCGAACCGGCAGCCAGTACGCGGATCGAGGCCCCGACAGCCGCGGCTGATCGGCTCCCAGCGGGCGAACCGATTCGAATTCACCTCGCTCCGCGCGGCCCCCACGGCTACCGCGGACATCTCACGCGGACCGTCGCCGTCGACAGCCGGGGCGGCTGGGAGCGACGGGCGTTTATCGCGGCCGAGGCCGGACTCAGGGCGGCAGCACGCCAGCTCGAACCCGGCGTCGACGTCTCTACAGTCGAAACCGAAGCCATCGCAGAAGTCGGTGCCTACGGGTTCGCCGTGGCTTCCGACGAGAATGCGATGGCGGCGCGTGCGGTCGCGACCGCCGACGGCATCGGGCTGTCGGCCTACGAGTTTCCTGTCTGCGGCTCGGAGGGCGAACTCACGCCGGGGTCGGTGATCGCTGTCGAAACCGGTGTCGACGATCCGGAACGGGGCTCGGTTCGGCTGGGTACACTGTTCGGCGTCTCCACGGGGGGCGCACAGACGCTCGTCGAGTATCCGTCCTCGCTGTCGCCGGTCGACCGTCTCGACGGGGACTGAGCACGATTCGCCGCTACTGACTCACCATCGTCAGCTGGAGGGCTTCGCGGATGTGATACTTCGTTTCGGTGTGCTCGGCCGCTTCGAGCGCCTCGCGGAGGTGTCGCTCGGTCGCCGTTCGGTCTTCCAGTTGGGGACTCATGAAGCGAACAATTCCCCTAGTCAATAATGTTATGACCTGTTTAACCGGAAGTTAATCGGTTTCTACTGGTACGTTCTCAGGTGTCTATCGATACTGACGGCGGTCGTGGGCGTCCGTAGCGACCTCACTGTTTGGATGGGTCATCGGTCGACGTCTCCCGGAACCGACCCGGAAGCAACCCCCTGAACAGTTTCGTGAGGATCGCTCGCGGGTCGATAAAGTAGTGAGGGACGGCGACCATCGCCACCGCGACGACGATCAGCGCGACACCCATGACGGGCTCGCCAGCCAGCAGCCGGTCGACGCCGAAGTTCCCGACGGGGAGGGCGAAAATCAGCGTTGCCGCGAGGCCAACCATATCGATGACTCCGAGTCTCATCGTCTCCCTGTTCCGGCCGCCCGAATAAAAACACGCCGCCCGAGTCACAACCGGTTTGTGGGTGTGTCACCTGTTGTGCGTATGTTCACCGGAATCGTCGAAACCGCAGGCGACGTAGTGGCTGTCGAGGACGACACGGGTGGCCGCCGACTCCGTATCCAAGCAGCCGGACTCGACGACCTCCACCACGGCCAGTCGATCAGCGTCAGCGGTGTCTGCCTCACTGTCGAAGCCTTCGAGTCAGCCGAGTCGGGCGAGGCGGGCGGGTCGATCGAGGCGGACGAGGAACGCTGGTTCGAGGTGTTTCTCGCGGGCGAGACCGTCGACAAGACCTACCTCGGCGACGTGTCGGTCGGCGATAGGGTCAACATCGAACGCGCGATGGCCGCCAACGGTCGGTTCGACGGCCACGTCGTCCAGGGCCACGTCGACACCGTCACCACGGTCTCCGATATCGAGCAGGTCGGCGACGACTGGCGGTTCACCTTCGAGCTCCCGGCGGGCTACGGCCAGTACGTCGTCGACAAGGGATCGATCTGTCTCGACGGGATCTCGCTGACGGTCGCCGCCCTCGACCGCGAGGCTGCGGAGTTCGATGTGGCGATCATCCCGACGACCTACGAACTGACGACGCTTCGAGAGAAGTCGGTCGGCGATCCGATTCACGTCGAAGTCGACGTGATCGCCAAATACGTCGAGAACATGCTCGACGGATATCGGAATCAGTAGCCCTGCGTCCATACCGATCGCCCCCGGCAGGCACGTTTTAGTGACAGTTGTCGACTACTGTGTAACAGTTATGGCCTGTATAAAAACGGTTAGAGACTGCCTACCACCGTCTGTAAGGCCACAACGGACCACAGAACGGGCGGGTTAAGTTCCTTGCCACCCATCAACAGGTATGCACTGGGCCATCGCTGAGGACCGACGACTACCGCAGTCGACGCACGTTCTGCATCATGAGTAAAGACCAGATAACCGTCCGTGGTGCGGAGGAACACAACCTCAAGGAACTCGACGTCGAGATCCCACGCGAGGCCTTTACTGTCGTCACGGGCCTGTCGGGCTCGGGCAAATCCTCGCTGGCGTTCGACACGATATACGCCGAGGGCCAGCGGCGCTACATCGAGTCGCTGTCGGCCTACGCCCGGAACTTCCTCGGGCAGATGGACAAGCCGAAAGTCGAGGCCGTCGAGGGGCTGTCACCTGCGATCTCGATCGACCAAAAGAACGCCGCCAACAACCCTCGCTCGACGGTCGGAACGGTCACCGAACTCCACGACTACCTTCGACTCCTATACGCCCGGATCGGTACTCAGTACGACCCGATCACCGGCGAGGAGGTCGGCGAACAGAGCGCCCAAGAGATGGTTAGACAGCTCCTAACGTTCCCCGAGGGAACCCGAGCGATGATCGCCGCCCCCGTCGTCCGCGATCAGAAGGGAGCCTTCGAAGACCTGTTCGACGAGCTCGTCGCGGAGGGCTACTCCCGGGTCGAGGTCGACGGCGAGCAGTTCGACCTCACGATCGACAAGCCGGACCTCGACAAGAACTTCGACCACACGATCGACGTGATCGTCGACCGTGTCAAGCTCTCGACTGACGCTCGCTCGCGGATCACCGACAGCGTCGAGACCGCTCTGGAGGAAGCCGACGGCGTCCTCAAGCTGATCGTTCCCGACCCGCCCGAAGACCCGCCGCTCGGCTCGAACTCCCGGTCGACCGGCGACCTCGCTGGCGACGGCGACGACCGACTCGTGGTCGAACTCTCGGAGGCACTCGGCAACCCCAACAGCGAGTTCCAGTTCTCGGAGATAGAGACCCGCTCCTTTTCGTTCAACAGTCCCCACGGGGCCTGTCCCGAGTGTGAGGGGATCGGCCAAGCCAAGGAGGTCGACGAGGACCTCGTGGTTCAGGACCCGACGAAGTCGTTGAAAAACGTCTTCGAGGCGTGGAGTTACAACCGATCCTACTACCGAACGCGGATCGATTCGGTCGCAGCGCATTTCGGCCTGAGCGTCGACACCCCGTGGGAGGAGATCGACGAGGACATCCGCCAGCAGTTCCTCTACGGCACAGATCGGCAGGTCGTCTTCGAGCGCACCACGCGGAACGGCACCCGGCGGAAGGAAAAGCGGTTCGAGGGTGTCATCCCGAATCTCGAACGCCGCCACGTCGAAACCGACTCCAAGGGAACCAGAGAGCATATCGAGGACTACATGGCCGTCACGGACTGTCCGGTCTGCGACGGAACGCGACTCAAAGAGCAGTCCCGCCACGTGCTCGTCGACGGCACCTCGATCACCGAAGTCAACAAGCTCTCGATCGGCGATGCGCGTCGCCATTTCGAGGGGCTCGAATCGAACCTCTCGGAGCGCGGCCGGACCATCGCGACGGAGATCCTCAAGGAGATCCGCGCACGGCTCGGCTTTATGCAGGAGGTCGGTCTCGAATACCTCACCCTCGACCGCGAGGCCTCGACCCTGTCTGGCGGCGAGAGCCAGCGCATCCGACTCGCCACACAGGTCGGGTCTGGACTGGTAGGCGTGCTCTACGTGCTCGACGAGCCCTCCATCGGCCTCCACCAGCGGGATAACGACCGATTACTTAACACGTTGGAGGGGTTGCGCGACCTCGGCAACACGCTCATCGTGGTCGAACACGACGAGGAGACGATGCGCCGGGCCGACAACGTCATCGACATGGGACCGGGCCCCGGCAAGCGCGGCGGCGAGATCGTCGTGCAAGGCGAGTTCGACGAGGTCTGTACAGCCGACGACTCGGTCACCGCCGACTACCTCTCTGGTCGACGGGAGATTCCGGTCCCCGAAGAGCGGCGCGAGGCCGACGGCGAACTCGTGATCCACGGCGCGCGTCAGCACAACCTCTCAGATCTCGACGTGCCGATCCCCCTTGGCGTCTTTACGGCTGTCACCGGGGTTTCGGGCTCGGGGAAGTCGACGCTCATGCACGATATTCTTTATAAGGGGCTGGCGCGGCAGATGAACGACAACACCAGCGTCGACCCCGGTGAGCACGATGAACTGGCGGGAATTGACAACATCGAAACCGTTCGGCTGATCGATCAGAGTCCCATCGGCCGCACCCCCCGCTCGAACCCGGCGACCTACACCGGCGTCTTCGACTACATCCGGGAGCTGTTCGCCGAAACGAAGCTCTCGAAACAGCGCGGCTACAAGAAGGGCCGCTTCTCGTTCAATGTCAAAGGCGGTCGGTGTGAGGCCTGTGGCGGCCAAGGGACTGTTAAAATCGAGATGAATTTCCTCTCGGACGTTCACGTACCCTGTGAGGAGTGTGGTGGCGCGCGCTACAACGACGAGACGCTGGACGTGACCTACAAGGACGCGACCATCGCCGACGTACTCGGGATGGAGGTCTCGGAGGCTTTTGAGTTCTTCGAGGCGAACTCCCAGATCCGCAGACGGCTCAAGCTGCTGAAGGATGTCGGGCTGGGCTACATGTCGCTGGGCCAGCCGTCGACCACCCTCTCCGGTGGAGAGGCCCAGCGCGTCAAACTCGCCGAAGAGTTGGGCAAAAAACAGACCGGCGACACGCTCTACCTCCTAGACGAGCCGACAACCGGCCTCCACAAGGAGGACGAACGCAAGCTGATCGAGGTGCTCCAGCGACTCGTCGACAACGGCAACAGCGTGGTCGTCGTCGAACACGAACTCGACCTCGTGAAGAACGCCGACCACATCGTCGACCTCGGCCCCGAGGGCGGCGAGGGCGGCGGCCAAGTCGTCGCCAGCGGGACGCCCGAGAACGTGGCACGGACCGACGACTCCCACACGGGGCGGTATCTCCGGGACTACCTCCCGGAGGTCGACATCGAGGGGCCGCGGTCGGACCGCCGCAAGCCCGCCAAGGTGGCCAGCGACGACTAACGCTCTGTCGCTGAACCTGATTTTGGCAGTGTTTGTCATGGTACTTTTCTACGCCGAACGCCGAATGGCCTGCTATGGTCACCTGTTATCTCGCCATGCGGAACGCCCTCCTCGTCGTTAGCGGGGGTGACGACCCGACAGCCAACTCCCGCCTGTCGGGCCACAACCTCGAATGCCTCGCGGTCGACGCCGCCGCCCCGGATCGCCTTTTCGTCGGCACCGCCGACTCGGGGCTCCTCCGAAGCGCCGACGGTGGCGACTCCTTCGACCGGGTCGGCGCGGACGACATCGGCCCCGACATGATCACTGCCGCTGCCGTCGGCGGCCGCGACCCAGACGAGATCTGGATCGGCACCGAGCCGAGTCGCGTCTACCGGTCGACCGACGGCGGCGAAACGTGGACCGAAAAACGGGGTCTCACCGACCTCCCCTCTGCATCGGAGTGGTCGTTCCCGCCGCGCCCACAGACCCACCACGTCCGGTGGATCGAGCCGGATCCCTACGACGCCGACCACCTGTATGTCGGCATCGAGGCAGGTGCGCTGGTCCAGAGCCACGACGGCGGCGAGACGTGGGAGGACCGACGCCCCACCGCCCGGCTGGATGTCCACTCGATGACAACCCACCCCGAAGTCCCGCGCTACGCGTGGGTGGCTGCCGGTGACGGCTACGCCGAAACCCACAACGGCGGCGTCAGTTGGGCCAAACCACAGGAGGGCCTCGACCACCGCTACTGTTGGAGCGTCGCCGTCGACTGCGACGACCCGGCCTGCGTGCTCGTCTCGGCCGCTCGCGGTGCCCGGTCGGCTCACACACCTGCCGCGGCCGAGAGCTACATCTATCGTCGGCGCGGTGGCGGTCGGTGGCGACGACTTGACGACCGCGGGCTGCCGATGGGCGAGGGAGTCGTCCGTGCCGTGCTGGCCCGCGGACAGTCCGCAGGTCGATGTTATGCAGCGACTAACAGGGGACTGTATCGGACTGCCGATCAGGGCGACTCGTGGGAACGGGTCGACATCCCGTGGGACGACTCGCTGACCGACCAGACGCCGCGTGGGTTGGCGGTCGTCCCCGAGTGACCGGCTCCCTGTTCGACCGACGGAAGGTGAAAGCGGCGTTTCAGCCGCGGTAGCCGTAGGCTACTCGGCGAGATCGATCCGGTGGGTCGACCCATCGCCCGGCAGCGACGGGCTACGAACGAACGAACTATATGCAAATCGACCGCACCTTTCGAATATGTACGACTTCGTCGTCGTCGGTGTCGGACCTGCTGGTGCACGGTTCGCCCGCCGCGCAGCCGAGTCGGGGTACGACGTGCTCGCCCTCGAAAAGGGGACCATTGGGGAGCCGTTGGCCTGCTCGGGCCACGTCAGTACCGACATCTGGGAGTACGTCCCCGACGATGCCCGCGACGAACTCTTCCAGAACCGTATTTATGGTGCGAATTTTTATACCGGAGGACCCGACTCCGACGCGCATCTCTTTTATAAGACGGAGGAGGTTTCGAACGTCATCGACCGCGTCGAGTTGGATCGGACGCTCGCCAACTGCGCCCGCCGCGCCGGAGCTGACGTGCGCGAGGGCCACACCGTTACTGGGATCGAGGAACACCGCGACCACGTCGACGTTACCGCGAGCATCGCGGGCGAGGATGGAACCGTCGAGTTCGAGGCCAAAATGGTCGCTGGCTGCGACGGCCCCGTCTCACGCGTTCGGCAGGCTGCGGGGCTTCCGGAGCCGGGCGAGAAACTCCACGGCGTGTTAGCCTTTACCGACGAGGTCGACCACACCGACTACGTCGATGTCCATCTCACGGTTCCCGGTTTTTTCGCTTGGCGCATCCCTCGCGGTGAGGCGGGCGTCGAGTACGGGCTGGCCGCGCCGCCGGGTGGCGATGTCAACGACCGATTTGACGTGTTAACCGAGGCCTACGGCGTCGAGACCGACCGGTTCTGTTCGGGAGCGATTCCCATTGGCCCGCCCGACTCGGTGACGACCGACCGGATCTTTCTGCTTGGGGATGCGGCGAGCCAGACCAAGCCGTTTACCGGCGGCGGCATCCTCTACGGGATGACTGCTGCCGACTGCGCCGCCCGGCACATCCGGCCCGACTATCCGCAGTCGCTGGGGATCTACGAGTCCGCGTGGCGCGAGGCGCTGTCGACCGAGATCCGGATGGGCCACCTGATCCGCCGGGCCTACTCGCTGCCCGAGCCGGTCCAGCGAGTCGGTCTACGGGCGCTGGCCGGTGAGATCGGTGTCCATATGGACAAACCGTCGTCGTTCTTCTCGGCGACCCACCTCAAACGGCTGTTTTCCTGACTCTCAGGTGTCGATTCCCGGAGACGCCGCTGGGAGGCGGAGCGTGACGATACTGCCGTGAGGCTCGGCGTCGGCGTAGTCGAGGTCGCCGCCAGCGGTGTCGACGGCCCACCGGACCAGCCACAGCCCGATCCCGATGGCGTGGTCGGTCGCCGTTTCGGTCGATCTCTCGAAGGCCTGTTGTTCGGACTCCGGAATCCCCGGCCCGTCGTCGACGATCTCGACTGTGAGCTCGCCGTCGGCGGCTTCGACCGTGACACTGACCTCGGGTTCGGATCGCTCGGAGTGGTCGACCGCGTTCTCCAGTAGCTCGGTCAGTGCGAACCGGACCGACTCGCCGGACTGCACGTCTACCCGATCCGGCAGTCGACAGTCGAAGACTCCGGGGCTGTCGGCAGTGATCCGGTCGACGCAGTCGTCGATGATCGAGACGAGATCGGTCCGAACGCTTGTCTGGGCGTCGGTATCGAGTGCCGTCCGGAAGCGTCTGGTCTTGTCACTGACCGACAGAAGGTCGGTTGCCGTCCGGTAAATCGTACTCCCGTGTACCGGCACGGCCTCGGTTGACGCCCCCTCGGTGAGTGTTTCGGCATGGCCCAAAATCACGTTGAGCCGGTTTCTGAGGTTGTGACGGAGCACCCGATCGAGCACTGCGAGTTCGTTCCGCTGGGTGCGCGCGGCGGTCACGTCCCGCTGGAAGCCGACAAAGTGGGTCAGCTCGCCGTCCTGATAGACCGGCGAGATGTCGAGCCCGTTGTACCACTCGGTCCCGTCGGCGCGCTGGTTGATGAGCTCGACCGAAATCGGCTCGCCCCTCTCGATCGCCCGCCGGATTTCGGCAACCGTCCGCTGGTCCGTTCGGGGCGACTGTGCAAAGCGTGGGTTCCGGCCGAGTATCTCATCGCCTTCGAGGCCGGTCAGCTCCTCGAACCGCTGGTTGGCGTAGATCAGCGGGTTGTCCGCCGCTCTGGCGTCGGTGATCGTGATCCCGACGGTTGCGGCGTCCATCGCCGTCCGGTAGAGCCGGAGCCGGGCCTCCCGTTCGTTCCGCTCGGTCATATCCCGGCAGACGAGTTCGACGGTCTCGTCGCCGATTCCGGTCGCCGTTCCCGCGGCCTCAATCGCGACGGTCTCGTCGTCGACTTCGAGGTCGAGGTCGACGAACGCGGTCGACCCGGTCCGGCGGGCCGTCTCTAGGAGGTCGACTGCCGCGTCCCGTGAGGGCTCGGGGCACCGCCGTCCCGTTCGCCGACTCGGTGGCCGAAAACAGCAGACAGGGCAGCGACAGCGGTCGCTCCCGCTCGACGCGCTCTAAGAGTCGGTCGCCGACCGCCGTCAGCGCCGTCCGGTCGATGATACAGCAGTCGAACGGCACCGACAGTAGTCCCTCGGGATCGGTCGTCGAGACGGTGAGATCGTCGCGTGACTGCAGCCACTCGACCAGTAGCTCGCGGTCCCGGTCGGCACGGATCGAACGCACCACGTGAAGGGAGGCGGCTGGCTCGCCGGGGACGAGCACCGGATACACCGCCATTCCGGAGTCGGAAATCCTGACGGTGTGGACGCCGCTTTCGAAGTCCGACCCGCGGAGCTTCGTTACCTGAACCGTGCGACCTTTCGGCCCGAAATCGAGTTCGATCGCGCCGTCGGACAGAAACTGGAGTTCGTCGTCGGGGGCCGCCGCGGTTGGCTGCGTCGTAAACAGCACCGTCGACCCCTCGTCGGGTTCGAACAGGCTGTAGGGTCGGCTGTCGTCGAACAGCTCGCCGTTCGGTGTGAGATCCAAAAACTCGACGTCCGAGACGTCGAAACCGAGCCGCTCGGCGTTGTCGACGATCGTCTCGGGGGACTCCTCGAAGCTGAGATAGAGCGCCGTCTCACCGACCTCGACGCCTGCACGGAGGTAGTGGAGTCCGAGGATCGTCTTCCCGGTGCCCGGTCCGCCGCGGAGGAGGTACGACCGTCCGGGAAGTAGGCCGCCCTTCAGCACCGAATCGAGCCCGGAAACCCCCAGCGAGAGCCGAGGTGGTGGTGTCATACTCTGACGTGGCTTACGACAAGGTATTAACCTATGCCTGATCTGTCGCATTCTTTGCAGGATATGTTGGTAACCGAAGAGAACCTGCACTCCCGGCCACGAACGGGAGGTCGACCACTGCGGCGTCGACCGATTCCGGTTCGGTTTCGACAGCGACACTGTCCAGAGCCGCATCGAACTCCACGAACGCCAATGCGATCGGCTCGTCGAGCGAGGGGCTGTCGACCGCCCGCGTGACCTCGCCGACTTCGTCGCCATCGCCGCCCTCGGCGATCACCGTCGACCCGGCGTCGACCACCGAATCGGTTCGGAGGCCGACGAGTCGGGAACTCGGCTGGCCGCGGTTGTCGACTTTCGAGACGAGTTCTTGGCCGACGTAACAGCCCTTCTCGAAGTCGAGGGCGTGGCGGACTCCGGCGGTGTTGGGAATCCGGCCCTCCAGTTCGGGCTCGAACAGCGGTGTCCCGGCTTCGAGGGTCAGCGACTCCCACGTCCGGTAGCCGAAGGGGGCGGCGTTGAGCCCGCGGTTGAGGAGGGTGTCCAGCACGCCTTCGGCGTCGTCGACCCCACAGATCACCTCGTACCCCTCCTCGCCGGTCGGGTTGTCGCTGGCGATCACCGTCACCCCGGCGTCGGCCATCGAGCCGCGCTCGAAGGTGAGTTCGGGCTCCGGCGCACCGGCGTGGTTCAGCACCGAGGCGATTTTCTCGGTCGACATCGGGCCATGGACCCCGAAGACGCCGAACTCCTCCGAGACATCGCTGATCTCGACGTCCTGAATGAAGACCTTCGACTCCCAGTCGTCGACCAGCGGCCCGGCTTCGGCGGGCGGGGTGAACAACAGGAGCTTTTCTCCGGCATTATAAATGTAGAGATCGGACTGGATTCGACCTTGGGGGTTCAACAGCAGGGCGTAGCAGCCCGCGCCGTTTTCGGTGGGGACCCGGTTGGAGACGATGTTGTCGACGTACTCGATGCGGTCTGCGCCTTCGATGGCGACGATGCCGTACCCCATTTCGATCACGCCGACCCCGTTGCGGATCGCCCGGTGGGCGACTGCGGGGCGGCCGTAGTGGTCGACGACCTCGCGGCCGCTGTAGGTGGTGAACGTCGCACCGAGATCGGTGTGACTGTCTCCGACGAGCGTCATTGTGGGGTCAATGTCCCGATACAGTAAAACAGCGACGCCTCGGGGTTATAATCCGAGCCGATCCCGCAGCACGTCGACCCACGTCGGATCGTCGTCGGGGACCGGGTCGGTGTCGATGACGTGGTCGGCGGGCTGGATGCGGACGGTGCCGTCGCGCTCGTCGACTGTGATCAGACCGTCGTCTTTCAGCGTCCCGAGGGCGGTTTCGATGGCGTCGATATCGCGGTCGACGACCGCACGGAGTTCGAGGACGGTCATCCCCTCGTCGGCGCGCTCGACGAGCGCATCGAGGACCTCCACCTCGACGGTCGGCCGGTCCCGATACTCGGGCTTCGCTCCCATACGTCTAGCTAACAACGGGTACGGATTTACCTTTACCGGAGCCAACAATCAGGAGCGTCAGACGGGCGGCGGACAGAGGGAGTAGCTTTTAGTCGTCAACATCGATATGTCGTCTAATGGGACTCCGGTGTCTGCTCAGCCACGATTTCGGCGAGGCCGAGCTCGAACGCGAACGCGAAGAACAGGGAAACGAAGTGGTCATCACTGTCAACGAGGTCAAAACCTGCACCCGCTGCGGCGAGCGACGGATCGTCAGCGAGAACACCGAGGTCACCTCGATGGAACAGCTCACCGCCACCGCGGCCGACGCCGACTCGCCCGAGGCTGAGCCCCCCGAACCCGCTGCCGAGCAGTCCGCTCCACAGCAGCCCGCCGCCTCGACCGGTGGCGACGACCTCGGAGTCACCATCGACGACTCCGTGTCGACGACCGACGACGCGGAGGTCTGGACCGACGACGAGGACGCCCCCGGCGAGGACACCGAGGATCTCGGGACGGCCGAACCCGCCAACATGACCGTCGACGACGTCGAGGCCGCCGCGGCCGAAGCCGCAAACGCGGTCGACTCGTCGGCCGAAGCCACCGATGCCGCCGATGCCGGCGACACTGTCGAGACCGCCGAAGACGACGGCGTGATCCTCTCGGACGATGACGATGACGACGAACCGGACACGTCGACCGACCGCCAGCCCGGCGAGTGGCCGGAGTACGACACCGGCGACGACGGCCCCGGCGACACCGAGTGGCCGGATGTCGAGGGCGACGACGAGGGGTACGCCGCCGAGGAGCCAGCCGACGGCGAGCCCGAAGACATGACGTTCGGCGGTGGTTTCACCCCGGAGATCACGAAATCCGAGACCAGTTCGGCGGCCGCCGCCAACGGCGAGGAGTCCGAGCTGTCGTTCACGCGTGCCGAGGAGTCGACCGCCGAGTACGAACCGACCGTCGACGACATCGAAACCGAGTTCTACTGTCCGGAGTGCGGTCTCGCACGGCTGGCAGGCAACTCCTCGATGCGGGCTGGCGACATCTGTCCTGACTGCAAACGTGGCTACATCTCCGAGCGCCCGACGTAATATTGGGTGGCTGTCAGATCGGAACGACGAAACAGGTAAACCGTCGCCTCGCAAACGGATGGCCGATGAAGGAGTACAAGATGCGTCGCGGCGAGCATCTCGACGACCGCGTCCCCGACCTCGAGTCGACGATCGAATCGTACTTCGGCCCCGTTGCCGGCACCGAAGAGGTAAACGGCCACGAACTGTTCGTGGTCGAAGAGCCGGACAATCCCGTTTTCAACCGGATTCTCGCTGGCGCGGCCAGCTACGGCAGCAAGAAGGACAAGCTCGCGGTCCACTTCGAGGAACGCCCCGCCGAGGAAGTCATCGCCGCCGGCGAGGCCGACGCCGCTGCCGAGGCCGTCTCGCTGAAAAACGAGTTCCTCCTCGAGGCGACCGGTCGGGACGCCAAATCCCGCCGCAAGTCGATGAAGCGAACCGTCGAAGACGACACGCCCGACTACTGATACGGTTTATTGTAGACGGCTACCGACTCGACCGCCGCCCGGTGGGCGGTCGAGCGGTAACTTCCTACGATAAACCGTATGAGCTGTCAGCTCCCCTCCGTCGGCCACACCCTCCGCCGACTGCCGACCTCTTGCCGTCTCGACATTTTCCTGTGAGAAAGGTATTCACAGGTGAGTAAAAGCGGCTCAATTAAGTGCTATGGCCCTCCCTGTTTGCGTGATGGCCTACTACGTGGGCGTCGACCTCGGGGCAACGAACGTGCGGGCGGTCGTCGCGGACGATTCGGCGACGATCCTCGGCGCTGGCCGTGGGTCGACGCCGCGCGGACCGACTGGCATTGCAATCACCGAACGAATCCTCGATCTCATCCGGGAGGCCTGCGACGAGGCCGGAATCGCTCCGTCGGCCGCGACTGCCTGTGGCATCGGCTCGATCGGCCCGCTGGATCTCGCCGCGGGCGCGGTCGAAGACCCCGCCAACCTCCCGGATTCGGTCGACAGAATCCCGCTGACCGGGCCGATCTCGAAACTGTTGGCGACCGACGAGGTCTACCTCCACAACGACACCAACGCGGGCGTCATCGGCGAGCGCTTCCACTCCGAGCGCAACCCCGACGATATGGTGTACGTGACGATGTCCTCGGGGATCGGTGCGGGCGTCTGTGTCGACGGCCACGTCATCGCGGGCTGGGACGGCAACGCGGGCGAGGTCGGCCACCTGACACTTGACCCACAGGGAATCATGACCTGCGGCTGTGGCCACGTCGGCCACTGGGAAGCCTACTGCTCGGGCAACAACATTCCTGCATACGCCCGACGGCTCCACGACGACGACCCCATCGACACCGCCCTCCCACTGGGGAACCCGGACTTCTCGGCGGTCGACGTGTTCGAACACGCTGGCGACGACACCTTTGCCGACCACGTCATCGAGCAAGTGACCCACTGGAACGCGATGGGTGTCGCCAACATCGTCCACTCCTATGCCCCGCTGGTGATCAGCATCGGCGGCGCGGTCGCACTCAACAACCCCGAGCTGGTGGTCGACCCGCTTGCCGACCGCCTCGACGAGATGGTGATGTCGAACATCCCCGAGCTCAAGCTCACCGACCACGGCGACGATGTCGTCGTCAAGGGGGCGGTCGCCAGCGCGCTGACCGACGGCACCGGCGACCGCTCGCGGCTCTAAGCCGGATGATTGTTTGTGACTGACTCGCATTCGAACCACAACTTACCCATAGCT
>Ga0102930_1000308_pt1 | contig 16467 bp, 18 predicted proteins | sample SalPon1_B_H2O_MG_FD_84514 | JGI IMG/M metagenome (GOLD analysis project Ga0102930, IMG submission 84514) | Salt pond water microbial communities from South San Francisco under conditions of wetland restoration - Salt Pond MetaG R1_B_H2O_MG | ecosystem: Environmental > Aquatic > Non-marine Saline... | reverse complement strand
TTGCATCCGTCTTGCATGTTGTCTACGCGAATGACGATCACGCTTCCCGGTAGTGGATAGGTGAACACGCTCCATCTTTGCCGATCCACTTCTCGCGCTTGGACATAGTACCGCTTGGACGGATCTTCGGTGTCTCTTTTGCGCTTTTTGGCTTCTTTTTTTGTTTCTTGTTTTTTTGTTTCTTCTGTATCTATCTGTGGTAAGGGAAAGGGAAAGGCAAAGACGCTTGCACCGGTTTTTTGCTTTTTTTGTGTACCGATCTGTAGTGTGTCTGAAAAGGAATTCACCAACTCTTGTAAATCTTGGGTGTAATCGCACATGGTTCTGAAATTTCTCTATGAAAAAACAAATCCCAAATCCTTCAATTTTTTGGTATTGTTTATATGGGCAATTCATCGAAACATTTTATCGCATTTTGCGATTCATTATTTACCATAGGTATCGAGCACGTACACCTTTTTTGCGTCTACTAGATAAAAGAAATATGCAATATGCTTTTCCACAAAATCTGGGTAAGACACCGCAACAGATATCGAATCATTTACAAGCCTTGGAGGATTTGCATTACCGAGAAAAACCGCAAGCACAAGACGTTTGGAAAAACTGGAAATGGTGGGTCGAAATTGGACCCGCGACAACGCGGCCTTTTTGGCCACAGTGGCGCCTCACGCTTTTTGAAGACATAGGTATCGATGAAATTCGCTTTCAAGCGTGGTATGCTACACGGAAAGATACATTGTGTGAATGCCATTTTTTTGACATCGTTTTCGAGTTCTTCTTCGATCAAGCCTATGATATCATTCCGAGTAGCTCTCTCAAAACCGTTCTATACCGTCTAGGTATGCACACGAAGGCCATACAAATTTACATGATGGAAGAAAAAATACAGAAAAGTCTCAAGTCCTTGCTTTTTTTCAATACGCGCGACCCGAAAGTATTGTCGATACTTCCGCTTTCGTTTGTGTACAAACAAATGTTGGCATACGTGTAAATATGAAAAAATTTGAAACTCACCCACGACCGATGCAAACAGTATAAAGAAAAAGACATAAAAAGCTGTATCATCATCGTCATGTCGTACGCCGCATGTTACTTTTTGTACAAAGCGTTGTATGAAAACAAAATGCGCCACAATAATGCCGAGAACCCCTCTAATGTATACGCATCCGAACAAAAAAGAAACGCGGAAAAGGACTATATTCGTGATATGTACCGTGTGTTTTGTGAAATGAATCGTCATCGCTGTCTTCCGTCAATTCCTGAGCATCCGCAGCTAGAGGAAGTAGCAATTCGTCAAAAGGATGGGCACCATGCCGAACCTTGTAAGCGATACAGTTATGGACTACCTTTTCCGCATGGATTCAACTTTCGCTTTGGAAAATGACATCACTTATCACGAGATGGTCTTTTGTCGATGAACATGGCGTTGCTACGTAACTCGCGCATACCGTAATTCAGGGCTCTTTTTTTGTTCCTTGTGATTACCGCAAGATATTGAGTCATGTAGGCGTTCAGCGGCATACTCGTGTGATGAAAAGAACCTGTGGAAAAAGATGTTCATGTTGTGTCAGCGTGGGATTTTTGTATTCTTCTTCGTTCCAAAATTTCAATATTTTCCTGTCGGGATCCAGTGATAAAATCTGGCTCTCCATTTTATATTTACTTCTCATCTTCTTTCGCATCTTTGGCCCATGCCATCGACTTTGTCACTACGTTGAAAACAAACATGGCCAGGAGAAGTGCGGTCAGGACCCAGCTAAACGTGTTGCAAGAGGGCATCACATAACTTCCTTTCACGGAGCATTGCACGCTGTAAAACATGATGACACCCATCACCGCCATAGCCGCAAACGCATAGATGATCTCGAGAACGCTATTCTTGAACGCTTTTTTACGATACTCGTCATTGAAAATCACCATAGATACGTTGAGGATCAAAGATCCCACAAAAACACCCAGCACGATCCATGTCTGTGGAAGCACATCCATTTTGTTGTTTTCTCTACTGACACGGAAGAAAAAAATATAAGGAGTTGTGAATATAATTATTCATTCCAAACTGCACAGAAAAAATCATGTATCTCCATCAATTGTTTTCGACCATCAAGACACATGTCCAAGACGAAGAAGAAAAGCAGAGAATGTATAGAATGTTGCGCCTTGTTATCCGGGTCCGCAAAGAGCTTTCGTTGCCCAACGAATTTTGTGCTCTTTTGATTTATCGCCACGAAATTTCCGAGTTTTTGCAAAAGATGGATGAGTTTGAAAAACATGACATCGATGCCTTTTTGGATTTCTTTTGGACCATGGATCCCCGTCTGGAAGATAAAATGGCCGAAAAAGAATCGCGAGAAAATAACGAGACTATTCTCGGAGTTATAGGCACGGGCATCTTAACGGGACTGGGAATTCTGGTCTTCAAATTGGGAGCAGCCTGGGCTTGGCGCACACAATACACGACTCTTGCGGAATGTGCATCAGATCTTGCACTTCACGATGTAAACGCGACATATGCTTAGGAAAAATGTTTGAGTATACAAAAAAAGGTCGGGCGTAATGAAGTTTCCAGAATTTATTATACATCAATTTCAATTTCTTCTCTTTTCTTTTTTCACAATCTATTCATGATCCCATAAGTTTCCGCAAATCACGTCGTATATTGTCGTGGGTGTCATTCTGTAAATTATTTACCTCGATGGCATCTTTCAAACACTTGCGTTTTCTTGGACGCACCGTCATGCTCATTGTCTTGCTCCATCTCTTACTCGAACTCTCATTTTCATCTTGGACGGGAACGATGCACTTGTGCACAGTCTCTGGGCAAAACGCGGATAGAAAAGCGTGCGTCTTTTTCAGAATCTTGACCGGTTGATGTTCTGACATCGTTTTATTTTAGAAATAAGAAAATATAATATGATCATTGGTGTTTTTATGGTGTAGACATACATTGTTTCATTTTGAATTATTTCAAGTGGAACATTCTTTACAAAACGGAGTGTATAGTGCTCTTCAAATTCCATGTATGAAATTTTTTATTTCTATAATGTGGATGAAAAGACGCAAAACGGTATAAAGAGATCTATATTTTATATGATATCCATTGGAACACCATGTTGTCTTTTCTGTCCAGGCTGTTGTGTATTTTCGATCCCGGTGGCTGCTCTCCAGAAGCTAGATTGAATCGTCTGGAACTCGATGGGGAGCGCATCGCACGACGAGTCATTGAATCTGCGCATAAAAGCGATCTGGACTATATGCCGATCGTGGTGAAGGCGGCCGGTAGGCGTGACAAGCCCACAAACACAGAATTGGAATCCATCAAGGAACGCGCCAACGATGTGATTCCTCCTACATTGGCACGCGTAAGCTGTTTGAGACCTCAACCGCACAAGTACATAGGTGGCGATTTTTCAAATACGCATGACGGCGATTTAGATCTTTATTTATTGATAGGCTTCGCCACATTGGGCATGGGCTTTTTTGTCATGCCGTACGTATACAATATGCTCGGCAAGCTGAATCCGTCAGCGTATTACAGAGTGTACTATAAGACGTCTGATGAACGGAAGGCGCACAGGTATACAGGCATAAAAATTCGACGACAATAAAAATAAAGAAATTATTTTTCTCTATGATATTGCTTCCGTAGCTCAGTGGTCAGAGCAGTGCGCTTATGACGCAAAGGTCGCGAGTTCAATCCTCGCCGGAAGCAATATTGTATGTATAAGAATAATCTTTCTACAAGTACAACATCACGTGCTGTGAAAATATATAAGACAAAAGTGTATAAAAAGAAAAAGATGAGTTGTGGCTTTTCCAACTATTTCATGGCGGCATCTACATATGCTCTACTTCGAAAACCTATAGTGCTGAAAAACCACACTATAGAAACATACGATTCAGATTACAAAGACAAGAAATATCGTCCTCTGCTCACGACGGAAGTAGCATCGATGACGATATTGAACACCGTGTTTGGACCATTTTTTAGCCCCTTTTTTGTCGCTAAAGATCTGCATTCTCTAGAGATTTCGCTACGAGGACTCGATATCCAAGAGTACTACGGAGATACATATTATAGGAGTCGTTCGATGATGGATTTGATGTTTGTCTAGTCTATTATTTTTGTTGACCCGCGTTTCTTTGGAAGGTTTTCTGTTCCCACCCAGCGCTGGTTTTCTTGGACTCGATTTTAAACACCGCCGGGCGCGCACGATTGTAAGTGAGTTCGGGATATTTCCCACTTTTGAGTTTTAAACCCGTCCATCCTTCTGAGGGCTTTTCGGTGACATCAAACGGGATAATTTGTAGGAATTCTACGCTTTCGGGTATGATACACGAGTACTTGCGCCCCATGTCAAAGGAAAAATCATCCAAAAACGTTTTCACGTCGATATGTGTTTTTTGTTCCCCATGTTTTTTGGAATCGATGAACGTCGGTGCATTTTTTTCTTCTTCTTCTTTCTTGTCTTTTTCTTCTTGTTCCATAGCTTTTTCATAGCTTATATTTTCCGGATCTATTTTGGAAGGCGCCATATTCCAGCTGGCGTCCTCATGTGCACTGAACAAAAACATGCGCCCTTCGTAGTTCTGCTTGGTGAAGAAAATGACGAAATCATCTTGATTTTGCAACGTTTCCATAGCACTATCTATGATTTTCTTACGAATTTGTGTCATGATGTATACGTCCGCATTATAGTTTTGTTCGCCACACATGACCATCGCACCTGTAGACGGTCGCACCGGAGCGGTAGGATCAAACATGATGATGCTTTCCGCCTGCGTCTGTTGGCTCTTGCACTTGTTTTCACATGCGGGTATGCGTTCGTCTTGACCTATACGTACGCGCATGGTATACATCAACGGTTGCCCCATACCTATGCGTTGTCCCGTCATGTTTTTTCTGAAATGCTCTACACAATCCCCCTTCTTTTTTCCGTATTTATGTGATAACAAAGACGCGCATAAGTTTGATATGACCGCGCAAAATCCTAAAATGGCGAGCACTAAGAGGATTATGAGCGACATGCTGTGAACTTTCCGTACCTTCATGTGACTATCTATTGTATTCTGGTGACAAAAAAGTATGGTCAGTATCACATCGTATCAATGCGAATAAAGTCAAAATGGATCTTGTAGACCGAGTGTGGCGTAAACAAAAAGAGCTTGTGGGCGGGAAGATTGTCCTCCTGATTATTCTCGATGAAATGGGTCATACCTAACCGCTTTCCGGTGCTGTTGATGTGTATGCTGATTTGGTCTCGCAAAAAGGGCGTGTCAAACTCGGTGGAAGACACGATCTCGTAATGCACAAAAATGCCCAAACGGGACATACATTCTTGAATGTATTGAAATTGGTGCATAGACACGGATTCTATATTGGCAGTTCCCAGCTCATTTACGATGCCATATCTCAGGACTTTGACACAAAACCAAAAGATATCGATTGTATTTTCCAAGCCGTTTATCGAAATGTCTTCTATTTTTTCCGAAAGATCCTTGTCAAAGATGTAGCGCATGGATTCTTCGAATTTGATATTGTCGAGCTGTGTCATTATTATTTCTTATGAGTATAAAGAAAATGAATATAAGAGTTTTTTTGTTTTATACACATTAGAAACGAACAACATGTCAGGATTCGCCCATCAAGATTGGAAGCCAGTCGTGCTGCACAAGAAGCCACTGCGTCCACAAGATTTGCAATCTCAGCGCGCTCTCAATCAAGCTTTGCGGCAGGGTGGACAAGTCGATACGGTGAAAAAGGATCATACCAAAAGCGTAAAATCTGCGCTTCCCGTGCCCATCCACAAACTGGAGGACAATGCGCGCGAAGACTTTCATCACAAGACATTGCCAAGCGAAACCAAGACGGCTATTACCAATGCACGAACGGCCAAGAAGTGGAGTCAGGACGATCTCGCGCGTCAGATAAACGAGCCCGTGCGCACCATCAAGGATTATGAAAACGGGAAGGCTATTCCGCATCCCCAGATTCTCAACAAAATGTCACGCGTCTTGGGTATCAAGTTGAAAAGGTAAAGTAAAAAAATACGCCCGTGAGCGCGAGAAGGCTGACGATGACCACCGCAAAAATCCACGGCCTGATCTCTAAGATGCCTTGTTGATTTTCTTCTTCCTTTTTTTGGGTATCTTCTTCATCCGAAGAAGAATGCTTAGCCGATAATTCACTATCTTCCTTTTTTCCCGAAGAGGCGACATTGCATGCCACGCGGGCCGAGTAATCATCTTGTGGTGATACATCGAAGCACTTTTGCTTTTCCGCATTTTCGTATAGGAATTCTTGCACGCCCCGTTCATCTTGCATGATCCGGCGGGGCACCAGGACATCTTCTTTATCGGGGGTTGTGGCAAATGGAAATGTCTGAGAATCGGGGTGCGCATTCTTCAAGACGTAATAGAAATCTTCCAACGTCTGACAATCTTCCTTTTCTTCATCGCATACGGTCGCGGTGTAGTAATCGTGCCCATCTATCATTTCATAATTTTTTACGACTTCTGAAGATGACATTCTGCCTAATTTACTATTGTGCACATAATAAAAATGTGTTTTGATTGTATGAGATGTCATTGCACACGGAAGAAACATACATCGATACATGTGACCAAAAGGTGACTCTTCGCGATCTCATGCGTGATATGTTTATCGAAAACAAACGATTTGCCATAATATACGCTCTATTTTTGCTGTTGGTCCCCGTAAAAGACATCTTGTTTCCTCGCATCATGGGCCATCTGTACCAAAATGTGTCCAGCGAAAACCAGGTGGAACGGTCTTTGCTGATCCTTTTGATTTTTATCGTGTTCATGCAAGCGCATTGGGTTATCACGGATGTCATGGAAGCGCGCGTCTTTCCCATCATCCAAAAGCACGTCGTGGAAAAGGTCACGCGCTATGTCTTTGATTATTACACAGACCACGCGAATCCTCAAGAAACGAGCACCGTCATACGCAGTTTGACCAAGCTTCCTTCTCACGTTTACAGCCTCGTCATTCAAATCAAATTCGCCATCATTCCGTGTATGCTCAGCTTGGCGGGCATTCTCATTTACTTTTTCTTCAAGGACTTGTTCTTGTTCGCTCTGTTTGCGGTCATTATCGCGCTTTTGGTTTTTGTCATTCGCTACAGTAACAGAAAGTGTACACGCGTCAATCAAGTATGTGATGAACAGGGTACCACGCTCTTTCAAGGCATCAACGATTCGATGAAAAATTTAGGGACGGTCGCGGTGTATGACACGCGTGCACAAGAGATGGATCGCATCGGCAAAACCTTTCACACGTTCACCGAGGCGTGCCAAAATACGCGAAAATGCATGTTCGGGGTCAAAACCATCATAGCACCCATAGTGGTCATGTTCACCGTGGTATCCGTTTGGTACGTCTACGCTTTCCGCTACAAGACGAAGCAATGGCCCGCCAGCGAAATCGTGGCGCTCATCATCCTAGACTTGTCCTTGTTGAGCACGGTCTTACAAGCTACCAATAGTACGGAGGAGTTTTACTACCAGTACAATCTGGTGCAGAGCGCGTTGCGTCTTTTTGAACATTGTAAGATCCCGCGCAAACCCTATTTGGAGCCTGCTGAGGTAAAGCAGGGGATTCATGCTCAAGAAGTGGCTTTTTCGCGTATTGTCGCGCATCCATCGATGCCAGACAAGAAGAAAAAGAAGGATATCTTTAGAAATTTCACGCTCACCATTCCCGCGCAAAAAACGACTCTTCTCATGGGACCGGTGGGCAGCGGCAAGAGTACGTTTTTGCAGCTTATTTTGGGCGTTTTTGAACCGCAAAACGGCAGGATTTTCATCGATGGTCAAGACAGCTTAGAATGGCACCGTATGCACAAGAAGACCATGTATTTCATTCCACAAACGCCCATATTGTTCGATCGCACCGTGCGCGATAATATTCTGTACGGGATCGATAATGACCCTGCTCTGGCGGACCTATCCACGAAAGACATGGAGGACATGATCCGTGCACAGGACGGTGGGGTGCGTTTTTTGGAAAAACTACCACGCGAAGGATTGAATGCGCGTGTGGGCGCGGATGGAAGCGGCGTTTCCGGCGGACAAAGGCAGCTCATTTGGATGATGAAGCTCCTCTTTTTCGATCCTGCGTACGTCATCATGGACGAACCCACCGCCTCACTGGATCAGGAATCCAAAGAACTCATGCTGATACTGCTGGATTCGGTCGTCAAGAAGCGTGGCAAAACGGTGCTCATCGTCACACACGACCCATCTTTGAAAGAGGTGGTAGATCACGTGGTATCGATCAAAGATGGTGAAGCGGTATAATTGTTGGTTTGGCACAGCTCGTGCCATTGCGAGACCGCCATACGCATACGCATCGGAGGAGAAATGTGCGGGCATTCGTTTTTGAGTTTCAAAAGGGTATTGGATATAAAAGTATTGTATGATGTCTTGACACGTGTCTTTTTTTCCTTATTCTTGATTTCCACGATCTTATGGGCATGTTGTTTGATAAAAATGTCCAATAACTCGGAAGCTTTGGGGATATTGTTCTTTTGTAATGCATCTTGGACATGCAAAAGCTCCATGAGTAAAACGTTTCGCCGTGTATTTCTCTTTTTCGGGACTTTTGGGGCATCTGATGTAAGTTCACAATGTGGCTGGTCTTTCTCTTCGGCGCTGTTGCTATCCTCGCTATGTGTGGATTCGCTATTACTGTTGGAATAATGAGACGATGGAGGAAGTGTCGAATCGTTTGTGGCATCGCTATCTCGCACCCATTCGCATTTGTCTTTTTCGGGAATGTAAGAAAAAACATAGACAGATTTAGTATTCGGTTTGATTTCGTTATCCAATGAGACTTTCATTCCTTGTTGGGGTTCCATGCACATGTCCATGAACATGCGCTGAATCTCGAACACGGCGTGGTTCATACCCTACGGCCTCCGTTTTTACTTCATGCACAGAATAATAATAAAGATTTTTACTTGTTTTTTTCCTCCTCGTGCATGACATCAGCATCCATGGCTTTCAGCCCCGGCTCAAATATCCAGGGGTGTGCGAGGTGCTGATTCGTCACGATGGTATGCTCGGTCTCTTTGAAAAGACGGGTGCGGAAATCCGGATATTCCTCTATATTATCGATCATGTCGGTAAAGTACTTGAGACCCTCCCATTTTTTCTTCCCGATGACATTTTTAAACTCGGCATTCATGACGGTGTGCGTATTGTTGACATAGTGATGTTGCAACACATCGTTGGCGCGCCTGATGATGCTTTCGATGGCGAATTCCAACTCGAGGTTTTTCCAAGAATCTTCGAGAAAGACCGTCATGATTTTGTAGCTGTTGGGCGGAATATAAAGATTGTGATTAAAGGCCTTCTCTGTATTGAAAAAAAGCTCGGCGATGACTTTTTGCAGGGCCACAAAAAAATCGGGACTGGTCTTGATAATGTGGCCTATCTTTGGCATCATGAGATAACTGTAATCCTCGTGACCGAATGTGCATACCATCGGCGATGGGTCTCTTGCGTCCCCATGTTGATTTTTGTCGGTGGCTTGTTGGCGCGGCGAGGAAGAGACGATGTGCGCACGTGCCCTGATTTCTTGACCAACTCTACCCTTGACTTCTTGTAATTTTTTATGAACACAATAGTCGACCATGGATTCAAAACGTTCCATTTTGGCATCTATGGAGCGGTCGACTTCACGTTGAATAAAAGCTATGAGGTCATTTGTCTTTTTGCGATCACGCATGTTTTCAATTATCAGCTCTAATACCTTTTTCCTTATATGTTTTATGAGAATAAGAATTAGATAAAAATAAATTCTCCCTCAATAAAAAATGAGTCTCGGGAATTACGACTCGGCTATTATAGAGTGTGCAAACGATTCCAATGATCTCTTTCCATTATCCAAGCGTGGAGACGTGCTTTTCTACCCTTCCAACTCAAACCAAAGATTATGTGTCACCGCGCAACGACAAGATACACCCTCTCTGTGCATAAACACGAGTAACATCGGCTTTGGGACCATAGATCCCATGTATCCATTACATCTAAAGCAAAAGAAATGCTTTTGGGAAGATTCCGAGTTGCGCCTCCATGGATCATGCATCAATGTCGAAAATAGGCAAGGAAACATCAACATGGGGAGAATGGCCCCCTCTGATAAGTTTCCTATGATGGGATATTACACCTTGGCGGACACGCAAAATATGATCAGAAGTGATGTGGTGACTGCGGAAAATGCATATAGTGTGATCGAGAACATTCCCGTACATTATCTGACCAAAAAGAACGAAAGCAATGCACAAAAGATGATGGGTTGTCTCGCCAGTGATATAAAAGACGTTTACAAACCTTGTGTGTATGGATTTGATACTAAGCATGTCGGAGACGTTTCCACCAAAATGATAGATTATTCCAAACTCGTTCCTGCCCTCATTCAGTGCGTGAAGGATCTCAAAGCCCGCGTAGACACTTTGGAAGCAAAATAAAATAAATCAACACATGTTTTCTATCTTGTCATACAATTCCCGTATGTCTGCTTTCATTTCTCTGTTTTCTTGTGTCAGTTGCTTGAACCCCTCCACAAGCAAGGCCACCATGTTTCCGTAATTCACCGTATAGCGGTCTGCATCTTGATCGTGGAAAACCACTTGAGGAACCACTTCAGCCACATCTTGCGCTTTGAAACCCATCATGCGTCCGTCCACCGTGTTCACACTCATGTCTGTGCGTGTGAAGGTGAAGCCCTGAAGACGCAAAATCTTGTCCATGGGTTCCACGATATCTTGGAAATCCTTTTTCAATCGCGCATCTGAGGTTTCCGAGAAAGAGCTCACGTACAGAGATCCCGAGCAGTTTATGTCTCCGTCCACTTCCAGGTTCGAATTCATAGTCGTCACGCCAGAAATCTCCACGTTGCTAGACACATTGAGAATGTTACTCATCGTCACTTCGCCGTTCAGTAGCGTAGCCCCCGTGATATCCACATCAGATGAAAACACGGCCTTGTTTTGGACGTTCAGACCGGCGTTGATGTCCACTTGGTTTTGGAATGTACCTGTTCCATCTACGGTCAAGTTGGAAGATACACCCAGAAGGCCATTCAGCTGTGTATCAGCATTCACGGTGATGTTACTCGAGAATGTGCTCACTCCAGCTACCTCCAAGCCACTCGAAAGGGTCACATTGTCTACAAAAAGGGATGTGCCCTGAACATCGAGATTGGAATTCAATACCACCTTGTCGTTGAACGTACCGAGCTTGCTCAGCGTCATTTCCCCCAAAATATTGGTGTTGGACCCCATGATCACATCATTCGAGAACCCCGATACGCCAGTGACGGAAAGCTGTCCTTGTATGTCTGCGTTGGCCTGCATAGTCACGTCATCCTTGAGCGTGCTGCTTCCATCTACGCTCAAGTTGGAAGATACACTCACGTCTCCTATCAAAGATGAAGTGGCGTTCACCGTCATAGGGCTCTGGAAAGTAGATGTTCCTTGAATCTCTAGGTCACCTTGCGCGGCGATATCAGACAAAAACGTGGCCGCATTTTGGACTTGCAGATTGGAATTCATGGTGACCTTGTCGTTAAAGGTGCTTTGTCCTTCTACGGTGTGGCTCGCCAGAACGTTCAGATTGGAACCCACAGTGACATCGTTAGAAAATCCCGAAATACCCGTCACAACAAGTTGCGCTTGAATGTCAGTATTGCCTTCGAGCACGGATGTGCCTTGAATGCTCAAGTTACCCTGCGCGTTCACATCAGACAAAAACATGGCCGCGTTTTGGACTTGCAGATTGGAATTCATGGTGACCTTGTCGTTAAATGTGCTCTGTCCCTCCACCGTTTCATCTGCGAGTACCGTCAGGTTTGATGCGATTGTGACATCGTTGGAAAATCCGGATACACCAGTCACAGAAAGCTGGCCTTGAATGTCGGCATTCGATTCCATGGTAACCGCATCCTTGAGTGTACTCGTGCCATGAATGGTCACATTGGAAGATGTGTCCAAGTTTCCAATCAAATAGGAATCCGCATTGACGGTGACATCACTTTGGAAGGTAGATGTGCCTTGAACCGTGACATCAGAGGCAAAATCCGCTCCATTCTGAACTTGTAGATTAGAATTCATGGTGACCTTATCATTGAAGGTACTTTGACCTTCCACGGTGTGGCTTGCGAGAACGTTCAGATTGGAACCCACGGTGACATCGTTTGAGAATCCCGAAACTCCATCCACTCCCAGACTGCCAGTGATATCAAGGTTGGCGTCGATACCCATGTCGTTGGAAAATGCACTCGTGCCTTGGACTTTGAGCGCCTCTTGAATGGTGACATTGGAAGAGAAATCGGCCACATCTTGGACTTGTAGATTGGAATTGAGGGTGACTTCATCGTTAAAGGTACTCAACTTGCTCACCGTCAGGTCACTCAAGATGTCCAGATTTGATCCCATAGTCACATGGTTGGAGAATCCCGAAACGCCACCTACCGAAAGCTGACCTTGTGTTTCCAAATTGCCTTGTATTGTGACGTTGGACGAAAAGACCCCATCATCATGTACGTGCACATTAGAGTTAAAATCCACCATGTTTTCGAATGTGCTCGTGTTCTGTACGCTGAGAGACTGGAGCATATTTACGTTGCTGCCAAAAATGGCATCATTGGAAAATCCTGCTACGCCGTGAATATCTGCATTTCCTATAATTTCTACTTTGTCATTGAATGTACCCGGGCCTTGTACGGTGAGATTCGAAGACATCTCTACGGATCCCGTTATTTCCGCGCTCGCATTCACGGTGAGCGCATCCTGTAAGGTGCTGCTGCCTAGAACTTTCAGTGTACTTTCTAGGGTAGTCGCGTTTTTGACATCCAGATTACTGTTCATGGTCACAGCGTCTCCCAGCTGCGCGACACCTTGAACGATCACGTTGGAGGCGAATTCTGCGCTGCCTTGGACCGCGAGGTTCGAATTCATATCCACAAAATCTTGGAACGTGCTCACCTTTTGGACGGTAAGGTCCCTCAAGACCTCCAGATTGGATCCTACGGTCACATCGTTGGAGAATCCCGTGGCCCCTTCGATGTTGAATGTCCCTAGCACATCAAGCGCGGAATTCATGGTGACATTATCTTGAAAAGTGCTCGTGCCTTGGACGTTGAGGTTGGAAGATACATCTAGATCACCTATCAAAGTCGTATCCGCATCGACCGTCACGTTACTCTGGAAGTTTGCCGTTCCGTGTACGTCCAAATTATTGCTCATGGTCACTTCATCCACCAACGTGGTTCTTCCTGTCACTTCCAGGTTCTTATTGGCGATGATATCGTCCTCAAACGTAGACACGCCTTGCACTTGAAGCGTATTGCTGAGGGTGGCGGGGTTGAAAAGTGTGGTGTTGCCTTGGACCGCTAAATCCGAGTTCAGCTCTGTGCTTCCGTCGACCACTATATTCGAAGCCATGTCCACGCGGTCTCGGAACGTGCTCCTCTTCTGCACGTCAAGCTCTTCCATGACATCCAAATTAGAAGTGATGGACACGTTGTTGGAGAATGTAGATGCGCCTTGCACATCGAGGGAAGATTCCATGGTCACAGGTGCCTTGAACGTACTGGTATCACGCAATGTCACGTTGGATGCCACGTCCAGCTCACCGACGAGCGTGGTATTTCCATTGGTGGTCACATCACTTTGGAATGTGGTCGCGCCAGCCACTTCCAAGGTACCGTTCAGATTTGTGGCATCTATCAAAGTCGTGGTACCTTGAACTTCCAGATTGCTGTTCAGTGTGGCCTTGTCTACCAATGTTGTAGTACCTTGAACTTCCAGATTACTCTCCAGTATCGTGTTTCCCTGCACCGTAAGTATATTGGACAGTGTCGCGGCATCCTTCAATTGTAGCGTCCCTTTCAATGTAGAATTTGAATCGACCACAAGATCACCATACGTGTGAATGTTATCTTCGATCAAAGCCTTGCCCACGACATGCAGCTTTTCACTGGGATTTTCTACGCCGATACCCACTAATCCATCATCTGCGATCGTCACGACGACATTGCTATCATCTTTGAACTGGGCGATTGGCATGCTTCCGACTTGGTTGACTTCCAGAGCTGGACCCGTGCCATCATTGACGATGATGAATTGATCGGTCACCTTGACATCGGTGTTCATGGTAGATGTGGTACCATCCACGATGAGGTCACCATGAATGCGGGTCTTGCCCAATACTTCGAGATTGCTGTTGAGTATGGCCTTATCCACGAGAGTCGTTGTCCCCTGTACCTCCAGGTTGCCGTTGAGAAAAGCATCGCTCACTAGCTGCGTGGTGCCTTGCACTTCCAGGTTGCTGTTGAGCGTGGCCTTGTCCATGAGCGTGGTCTGTCCGTCCACGGTGACACCCGATTTAAATTCTGCATCGTTTTGCACCATGAGGTTGGAGTTCATGTTCACGCGATCCTCGAAGGTGGCCTGTTTTTGAACGGACAGGTCCTGTAAGATTTCCACGTTACATCCTACCGTGACATCGTTGGAAAAAGTGGATGGGCCTTTGATGTCCAACGTACCTTCGGTCATGAGGTTGGATTCCATGGTGACCGGCTGTTTAAACGTGGAATCTTGGAACACGGTCAGGTTTGAAGACACTTCCAGGTTTCCGTGAATAAAGGTGTCGGCATTGGTGGTCACATCACCGTTTAGCGTAGATGCACCTGTTATCACCACATCTGCTTCAAAATTGGCATTGCTTTGCACATTTAGATTGGAATTCATGTCCACGCGGTCTTGGAATGTAGTGGTTTTCTGGACGCTCATATCTTGGAGGACATCAAGATTGGAGCCGATCGTGACATTATTAGAAAAAGTAGATGCACCATTGACATTTACATCACCGAGTACATCGAGGTTGGAATTCATCGTTACCGAACTATCGAATGAAGTTTGTTGATTTACAGAAAAACCCGAATCGACTACCAGAGTTCCTTTGATGTGCGTGTCTCCGTCGATATCCACATTGGAAGACACGTGTAAATTAGATCCTAGAAATAAACGCGCATCGATTTGAGCTTCTTCTTCGAGATGCGTGGTGCCGAGCACATGAAGATTGGAGGATAACGTGGCTAGATCATGAATATTGACTTTGTCTCGAAAAATGACATTTGAAGAACCGATGACCATGCTTTCGATATTACTCACGGTCACCCCTATATTGGATTCTCCACTGAGATAAAAACCGGTTGTTTCGTTGTTTCGCCAGGAAAAAGATGGTTTTGACGCATGGGTATCCGTGCTATCCACCAGGATTTGACCATTTTCCACCACTAGTGGATTTTTTATTTGGATGGAATCTGATGCGATTTTAAAGGTCGATGTGGAATCCTTGTATCCAAACAACATACTTTGTTCGGTATTGGTGATGTAAAAGATGAAATCGTTCAACAAGCTGTCATCAAGACCATAACTCGAACCCTGTGATAACTCAATGGATCCTTTCTTAGACATACTTGATGGGAATTTATCTATTTATAATATCTTGAGAAAAAGAAAAAAATTACGCTCGAAAATTTGAAAAGTTTGCGAGATCAATGTATATTATTTTTGCTCTGTTTTCATCATGTCTAAATGCATCCTAAACGCAGTGAACGCATCATCATTGAAAATGTTGCAATATCGCCCCATGGTGTATGTAGGCGAAATCGGAATGCTCAAATCATATAAGGATTGTATCGTTCCGCGTAAAAATAAAAAGGTAGATGTACTTTTACATGATACAACGGGATGCATTCCTCTTTACAAGTACGGTATTACATCCAATATTTATCGCCGCGTTCACAAAGAACACGCAAAAAGGTTTCCAGATTTTGACCTCAAGGTTCTCAAAGAGTCCTACCGAAACAAATATGTCGAAAGTGTCTTGACACGCGAGCTCAGACAAAAAAACATGCTCTTAGAATTATGCGATCCATGCCGAAAACAGGTGATTCGTGAATTATTTTGCTTCACCGACCCCGATACACAGTTTCCTTGGTTTATGGATCTTTTAGATGATACTATTCATGAGTCTTGGAGTATTGAAACCATATGGGACTGGGATAATTTTGTCCCTATAGAAAAATGACAGACAATTATTGGGTCGGAAATATCGAAAAGAAGACCAAAGAAAGTAAATTATTTCGCAAAGTATTGTACACTGCACCACAAATGCAGCTTGTCACCATGTGTCTCGAGCCCGGACAAGATATAGGTACAGAAGTACATAGAAAGGGAGATCAATTCATTCGCGTAGAATCAGGAAGCGGAAAACTCATTTTACAAAGCAAAACACATCGTGTGTATCCAGGATTTGCGACGGTGATCCCGCGTCAAATCGAGCACAATCTTATCAATACAAGCAAACAACATAATTTACATGCGTATGTCATATACACACCGCCTGAACATCCTCATGACACGAGAACCA
>Ga0102930_1000307_pt1 | contig 16490 bp, 13 predicted proteins | sample SalPon1_B_H2O_MG_FD_84514 | JGI IMG/M metagenome (GOLD analysis project Ga0102930, IMG submission 84514) | Salt pond water microbial communities from South San Francisco under conditions of wetland restoration - Salt Pond MetaG R1_B_H2O_MG | ecosystem: Environmental > Aquatic > Non-marine Saline... | reverse complement strand
CTGCAGAGCCGCAAAAAATGACCTTAAGGGCTGCAATATGTGTTGAAATAGTGCAGACTCATCATCGATACTCGCAAGGAGAAGTTTAATCATGTCTGACAATGCCACTAATGAAATCAATACCCTTGGCTTCGCGACTGCCAAAGAATTGCAGGAAAATTTTAGACAAGTCGAGGAAATCATGAAGGGCTTTGCTAAATCCTATGAGAATATGCAGCTCGACCCCATGAATTTATCGAAAGCTTATACGGAGTGGATGCAAGCGATTAGCAGTAATCCGCAAAAGTTATTAGAAGCGAATATGGAATACTGGCAAAAGTCGATGGAACTGACCCAGCAAACCATGATGGCAATGATGGGGCAGAAGCCTGATAAAGTGGTTGAGCCCGAAAAAGGCGATCGCCGTTTTAAGCACGAGGATTGGGAAGAAAACCCGGCTTTTGACATTATGAAGCAGTCTTACTTGCTGACTTCACAATGGATGCGCAATCTAGTCACTGATGTCGAAGGTTTAGATGACCGGACTTCAGAGCGCGTTAAATTTTTCACAGAGCGTTATTTGGATGCGCTATCACCGACCAATTTTGCCGCCACGAATCCCGCTGTTCTAGAGAAAATCAAAGAAACCAAAGGGGCTAATCTAGTCCATGGTTTGAAAAACATGCTAGAAGATTTAGAGGAAGGTGAGGGTGAGTTACGCATTCGCATGACTGACAAAGAAGCCTTTGAGTTGGGTGAGAATATTGCTGTTACACCCGGCAAAGTGGTCTTCCAAAATAGCATGTTCCAACTCGTTAAATATGCCCCCACAACGGATAAAGTGCTGAAGCGTCCGCTATTGATTGTGCCGCCTTGGATCAACAAGTTTTATATTTTGGATTTGCAGCCTAAGAACTCACTGTTGAAGTGGTTGGTGGATCAAGGGCATACGGTTTTCATTATGTCTTGGGTGAATCCAGATGAGACCTATGCAGACACGGGCTTTGAAGACTATGTGAATAAAGGTGTGCTCACAGCGCTTGATGCGGTTGAATACGATACAGGCGAAAACGCGATTAATGCTATCGGCTATTGCATTGGTGGGACACTACTGACTTCCACTTTATCTTATATGAAGCGTGTGGGTGATGATCGCATTAAAAGCGTGACCTTCTTCACAACCATGCTCGACTTTAAAGAGCCTGGTGAGTTGGGCATCTTTATTGACGAAGAGCAAGTCCAAGGCATTGAAGCCTCTATGCAGCAAAAAGGTGGCTACTTGGATGGCAGTAAGATGGCCGGAACTTTTAATTTATTGCGGGCTAATGATCTGATTTGGTCATTCTATGTCAATAACTACCTATTAGGTAATGATCCGCGTCCTTTTGATTTATTGTATTGGAATTCTGATTCCACACGTATGCCAGCCAAAATGCATTCTTGGTATTTACGTAATATGTATTTGGAAAATAACCTCTGCCAAGCCGGTAAGATTAGCATTAATGGCGAACCTGTTGACGTGGGCTCTTTGGATTTACCTGTATGCTTTGTTTCTGCGATTGATGATCACATTGCACCGTGGAAAGCAACCTATTCGGGTGCGCAGCTTTTCTCGGGTGATACGCGTTTTATTTTAGGTGGCTCAGGGCATATAGCGGGTATCGTGAATCCACCGGCTGCCAATAAGTATGGTTATCGTGTGACAGATGATTTATCAGAGAATGCTGAGCAATGGCTAGCGAATGCAAGCGTTAATGAAGGGTCTTGGTGGCCTGAGTGGAATAAATGGATCTATCAGCTTGATGACACCATGGTTGAGGCGCGTGTACCGGGTGAGGGTCAGTTAGCTGCTATTGAGGATGCACCTGGTACTTACGTGAGAGTGCGTGCTACTGAGCCAACGCCTATTGTGCCAGCGACAGAATTGCCGAGTGATCTGGGTGCGGCTGCTTCTAAGGCGGCAGCGACCCCTACAACGACGGCGACGAAAAGCACGGCTAAGAAGGCAAGTACGAGTAGCCGCGCAAAGTCTACGTCTACAGCAAGCAAGTCTTCAAGCACAGGTAATAGTACGACTAAGAAAAGTACGACGACGCGAGCTAAGGCAGGCGCTGCAGGTGCTACAAGTACAGCCAGTAAAAGCACTAGCACTCGTAAAACGGCGACCAGCAAAGCCAAATCCACTACGGGGACAAGCGCGAGCACATCGCAAGCAGAAACAAGCAAGAGTGAGGCCAAACCCAAGCCTAGCACTGCAACGAAGACGCCAACTGATGCGGCTAAGAAGCAAGAGACAGGTGATGCTAAGCCATCCACTAGCCCATCTGACTCAACAACCGCTTCTAATTCAGATGAATCGAAGGATGATTGATCTATGTTAAGTAGGTGGGTAGTTTAGTGACTTGATTTTCATTAGGCTGCCCGCATACTATCAGTGTTAATAGGGTTAACTGACTAAGTGTAAGCTGACCTGTCTTTTCATTGACACGCAATATTTGGAGATTTATCCGTGAGTGATAACATAGTCTCTCTGTCCGATGCTTCCTTTGAGAAGGATGTATTGCAATCAGAGGTTCCCGTATTAGTGGATTACTGGGCGGAATGGTGTGGACCTTGTAAAACGATTGCACCTTTGTTGGAAGAGGTTGCTAGCGAGTACGAAGGTCGTGTTAAGGTTGCCAAACTAAACATTGATGACAATACGACAACGCCTCGTAAGTATGGTGTTCGCGGCATTCCTACTTTAATGTTATTTAAGGATGGAGCCGTAGAAGCCACTAAGGTAGGGGCTTTATCGAAGTCGCAGTTGTCTGCCTTCCTCGATCAAAATATTTAATAGTTTTGTGCTTGAGCTAGCGGTTAGAGGTTTTTCATGACCGCTAGTGTTAAAATAGATATATTTTTCTGGACACTATCAAGTGTCCATGCTAGCTTCAGGGAATGAATCTGCATCCAGATTCGTCTCTTTGAAGCCTCGACCTCATTATTCCCGAGTTAGAAACCCGAAAGGACTATCTTTCTCCTTTTCTGCCTATTTTATAATACGGGATGACCGGAGAAGTGCCTTCAGGATATTAATCATTTTCGCGTTATACGCGTTTTAGAAACAGTCTTCTTATGAACCTATCTGAATTAAAGAAAAAACCCACTGCTGAATTATACGAACAGGCTCAGGCTATGGGCGTCGAGAGTATCTCGCGCGCCCGTAAGCAAGATATTATTTTCGCCATGCTAAAAAACCACGCGCAAAGCGGGGAGGATATTTATGGCGATGGTGTATTAGAAATATTGCAGGATGGTTTTGGTTTTTTGCGCTCGCAAAATTCAAATTATCTGGCTGGCGCAGATGATATTTATGTATCACCTAGTCAGATTCGACGCTTTGGGCTACGTACAGGTGACACCATTAGCGGCAAAATAAGGCCGCCTAAAGATAATGAGCGTTATTTTGCGCTCCTAAAAGTTGATACCATTAACTTTGAATCACCTGAACAAGCCCGCAATAAAATTCTCTTTGAAAACCTTACCCCTTTACATCCTGACAAGCGCATGCGCGTGGAGCGTGGTAATGGCAGTCGCGAAGATGTTACAGCACGGGTTATAGATATTGTAGCGCCGTTTGGTAAAGGGCAACGTGGCTTAATTATAGCGCCGCCTAAGGCAGGTAAAACACTCATGTTGCAGAATATTGCACAGAGTATTACTTCTAATTATCCAGAATGTTATCTAATTGTACTGCTGATTGATGAGCGTCCTGAGGAAGTGACAGAGATGTCACGTATGGTACAAGGTGAGGTGGTTTCTTCAACCTTTGATGAGCCAGCAACACGTCATGTGCAAGTTGCCGAAATGGTAATTGAAAAAGCCAAGCGACTGGTCGAGCACAAACACGATGTAGTGATTTTGCTGGACTCCATTACCCGTTTAGCACGCGCCTATAATACGGTTGTACCGTCGTCAGGCAAAGTGTTGACTGGAGGCGTGGATGCTAATGCTTTGCATCGTCCGAAGCGTTTCTTTGGGGCGGCACGTAATATTGAAGAAGGCGGAAGTCTAACCATTATTGCCACAGCCTTAGTGGACACCGGCTCTAAGATGGATGAGGTGATTTACGAAGAGTTTAAGGGCACGGGTAATATGGAAATCCACTTGGATCGTCGTATTGCAGAAAAACGTATTTTCCCAGCTATTAATATTAATCGTTCCGGCACACGTCGCGAAGAATTACTAACTCGGCCAGACGAGTTACAGTCCTTGTGGGTGTTACGCAAATTCCTGCACACCATGGATGAATTGGAAGCAATGGAACTATTGTTTGATCGCCTCTCAAAAACTAAAACGAATGATGAATTCTTTGATGTTATGAAACGGGGCTAGTGAAACAGTAGGCTATATGGAGCCAGCATACTCGTGTAATGGCTCCAGCAAAACGGCCTAGACTTAATCGTTATCGTTAAACGTTAATCGTTATCGTTAAACGGCGATGTCTGCTAAGTGTAAGCCAGCTTCTGCTAAATAATGATCTAAGCGGCGCTGATCAATCTGTATATCGAGTACAAAATGCCCTTGCTCAGAAATATGCTCTTGCTCAATCGCATTATCTTCATATAATTGCGCACGCAAACGGCCATGCTGCGGTGCTAGGGTTAATTGGCCGCTAAACTGTGTATGAGCGAAATAATCGCCTAGAAACGCCAGTAGTTCTTCTACACCTTGCCCCGTTTGCGCGGATAACCAAGCGGTTGTCGGCTGAAACGTATCCCCCAGAATAATGGTAGGCATTTTCTCTGTCAGATCAATTTTATTCATGACCTCAATTTGTGGCACGTGATCGGCGCCTATTTCGGTAATGACATCATTGACTTGCTCGCGATACATATCGCGTTGTTCATCATGGCTATCCATCACATGCAGTAAGAGGTCGGCCTCCACCGTTTCTTGCAAGGTAGAGCGAAACGCGGCGACCAAATCATGCGGTAAGTGTCGAATAAAACCGACCGTGTCAGCCAAAATAATGGTTTGCTGATTAGGTAAAGTGATGCGGCGCAAGGTAGGGTCTAGAGTGGCGAATAGCTGATCAGCAGCGAAGACACCAGAATTTGTTAATGCATTGAAAAGTGTGGATTTTCCTGCATTGGTATAGCCGACGAGCGAAACAGTTGGAATATCGGCCTTTTTGCGTGATTGACGGCCTTGCTCACGTTGATTACGGACTTTTTCAAGACGTTTATTAATCTGTTTAATGCGTATGCCTAACAAGCGCCGGTCTGTTTCTAGCTGCGTTTCACCCGGGCCGCGTAAACCGATACCGCCTTTTTGCCGTTCAAGATGCGTCCAGCCCCGTACTAAGCGCGTGGACATATGTTTCAATTGGGCTAATTCAACTTGCAACTTGCCGTCATGACTGCGGGCGCGTTGTGCGAAAATATCCAAGATCAAGCCAGCACGATCGAGCACACGACATTGCAATAAGCGTTCTAAATTACGTTCTTGGGCAGGGCTTAAGGCATGATCAAAAATAACGAGTGCGGCTTCGTGCGCAAGCGCTTGTTCACGAATTTCTTCAGCTTTACCCGTGCCAACGAAGTAGCGGGGGTCGGGGCGGGGCCGTGTGCCGGTGACCACATGCAAAGCTTGGGCACCGGCAGAACGAACAAGCTCACTAAATTCATGTTCGTCAGGCTGTGTTTCATCCGTTTTGAAATTTATCTGAACGAGAATGGCACGTTCACCGCTATTGGGGCGCTCAAATAATTCCAAGTGTGTATCTTACTCTGTTGTTAAATTGAGTTTAATGGGGCGGGCTGGCACGATGGTGGAGATCGCGTGCTTGTAAACCAATTGACTAACTGTGTTGCCCAGCAACACAACAAATTGATCAAATGATTCAACATGGCCTTGTAGTTTAATGCCGTTAACCAAGTAAATCGAGACTGGAATCCGTTCCTTTCTCAGTGCATTGAGGAAGGGTTCTTGTAACGTGTGCCCTTTCGACATTGGGTTTTTCTCCTAAGTTTTATGGGTTTGTGGTTGTTGTGATCCGGTATTTGCAACAGGTCATTCCGTTTTCACTTAGATCAAAAGTCTACCAGTTAAGTTACACAGCAAAAACACCTATTTATCGGACGCAACCATTTATCCGCTTACAAATGCAGAAATGTTACTGATTACCGATGCAAGGTGATAGTTTTCGGCTTTATACTGACTCAGTACGCTCTCGGAGCGGAGCAACGTCATTTGACGCTTTGCAAGCTGCCTCGTTGCCACAATAGCATGATTACGCATCAGATTGTAGTCTATTTTACCATCTAAATAGTCCAAACTTGGCGGTAGCCTACGGCGCGTACAGCGGGCAAGTTAGGATGTAAATCGGGGCGCTCATGCAGTGCTTGAACCTCGTCTAGCAAACCTTGTGCGAGCATTTGATCAAACCGCAAGGCTAAGCGCTCGCGCAACCATTCCCGATCTTCAGGTAATAAAGCAATTTTTAATAGCTGATAAGGGCAGGCGTCTTGACGGGCAGCCTGTTGCAAGTCTGTCATCGACTGTCCGGTGAGCTCATATACTTCCAAAGCTCTTTGTAAGCGTTGGGGGTCATTTGGATGAATGCGCTGCGCGGCTTCAGGGTCGATGGCTTGCAAACGCTCGTGTAAGGCTTGCCAACCGTCTTGCTCAGCTTGCGCCTCAAGGCGAGCGCGGACGGTTGCATCCGCTGCGGGTAAGGGGGATAAGCCTTGTTCCAACGCTCGGAAATACAACATAGTGCCGCCAACCAGCAACGGGATACGGCCACTAGCAGTAATCTCTGCCATTTCGCCTAAGGCATCCCGCCGAAAATCAGCCGCTGAGTAAGCTTCAGCCGGGTCTGAAAAATCAATCAAGCGATGCGGGGCTTGCTGTAAGGTGGCGGCATCAGGTTTCGCGGTGCCAATATCCATGCCTTTATAAATTAAAGCGGAATCAACGCTGATGATTTCAACCGGCAATTGTTGGCGGATAGCAACGGCTAAGTCGGTTTTGCCGGTGCCGGTTGGGCCACATAGAAAAATAGCTTTATCCATGATATTGATTACTGCCCGCGCATGAATAATTTATCAATTTGGTCAAGGCTCATTTGCGTCCAAGTAGGGCGACCATGATTACATTGACCACTGCGTTCTGTACGCTCCATATCGCGTAATAAAGCGTTCATTTCTTCCACACTCAGTTTACGATTAGCGCGGACTGAGCCGTGACAGGCCATGGTGGATAAAATTTCGTTCATCGCAGCTTGAATGCGCTGGCTTTCACCGTAGCTAATCAAATCTGCTAGCACATCACGCACTAAAGTTTCGGTATCGCTATCACGCAATAAACTCGGCACAGCGCGAATGACGAGCTTTTCCATACCCATACGCCCTAATTCAAACCCTAAAGCTTGGAAAGTATTCGTTTGTTGTTCTGCTTGATCGGCTTCTTTGCGGCTGACATGCAACGCTTGTGGTACCAGTAAGGGCTGAGAACGAATGGCATCGCTTTGCATGCTGTGCTTGAGGCGTTCGTAAGTGATGCGCTCATGGGCAGCGTGCATATCGACGATGACTAAACCTTGTGCATTTTGCGCTAAAATATAAATGCCTTGCAATTGCGCTAGGGCATAACCTAAGGGAGGAATATCCTCGGGTGTAGGTGATTCTGATGCATCTGCTGCAGTGCTGATTTCAGGAACAGGCGGTGCATACAATTGTCCATACGCTTTTAAGGTATCACGTACCGGAATATTTAAACGATTTTGCGGCTTGGGCTGATAACCAAATGTGTAACTAGAGGCTGCGTCTCGTACACCGGCTTGAGCGCTGCTTTGAGCATTGTCGCTTGTCGTCGCTTGCCTGTCTGGCGTGTTGGGACTCGGCGTATGCGTGGGGGCGGCGCTGGTGGGCGCTGCGCTATCACCCGGGCGCAAATCCGCCAGCGCTTGATGCAAGGTGCGGAATAAAAAATCATGCACTAAGCGACCTTCTCGGAAGCGCACTTCTTGTTTCGTTGGGTGCGCGTTAACATCCACCAATTGTGGGTTGAGTTCGAGGTACAAGACATAAGCCGGATGGCGGCCATGGTACAAGACATCTTGATAGGCTTGGCGCACGGCATGGCTAATGAGGCGATCGCGTACACTGCGGCCATTGACATAAAAATATTGCAAGTCAGCCTGCGAGCGTGAAAACGTCGGCAAGCCCACCCAGCCCCACAAGCGTAAGCCAGCCGTTTCATAATCAAGGTAGTAGCTTTGCTCCACAAAGGGTTTGCCACAAATATCAGCTAAGCGCCGTTCAGCCGCTGCGCGATCGTCTGCATGGCGTAATTGCAGTACATTTTTTTGATTATGGTTGAGCTGGAGTTGAATATCGAAGCGGCTTAGGGCTAATTTACGCACCATGTCTTCGATATGATTAAACTCGGTTTTTTCCGTTTTTAAAAATTTACGGCGAGCAGGGACATTAAAAAATAAATCACACACTTCAATGTGGGTGCCTTGTGCCTGTGCAGCGGGTTCAGGCTCCGCAAGGGTTTGGCCATCACTGTGTATGCACCAGCCCTGACCGCTACTATCAACACTAGAGCTGAGCTTGAGGCGTGACACAGAAGCAATGCTTGGCAGAGCCTCGCCCCGAAACCCAAGGCTTAGCACTTGTTCTAGATCGTCTAAAGTGCTTATTTTGCTGGTAGCGTGACGACTGAGCGCTAAGGCCAATTCAGTTTTAGCCATGCCGCAGCCATTATCGCGCAAGCGAATGCGTTTACTGCCCCCTTGCTCAATATCAATCTCAATGCGGTTCGCCCCGGCATCCAAGGCATTTTCGAGCAGCTCTTTAACTACGGATGCCGGACGCTCGACCACCTCACCAGCCGCGATCTGGTTAATGAGGTGGTCGGGGAGTTGACGTATCGGCATCGTAAGCTTAGCAATAGTGATTAAACATCACTGTCTTCGTTAGAATCGGCGGTTTCCGCGCTTGGTGGCGCATCAGCATTGTCTTGTTTGGATTCCGCTTCTGCTTCTACTTCGCTGTCTGCCAAGCGTTGCTGCTCAGTTTTGTCGCGCTTTTGCAAGTCTTTGGAGCGGTCCGCATTAATGCCATAGCGGGCTAAAATAGCGGGCTGTTTTTCTTCCGCTTCTTGGCGATCAATCACGACTTGATAACCATCATCAGCTTCTAAAATAACAAATTGGCCTTCAGTCGCTTGTAGTTTTTCATAAAAGCTTACAAAGTCGACAAAGCGCTCGCCATTTACTTTTTCAATTAATAAGCCGTTATCATGATGATGATCCTTGTTAATATCGGCGGGTAATACACGCGTCATAATCACCACTTCTTGGCGGTCATCGGTGGGCGCTTCTTGCGCTAATGCGGCTAAAGAAGGTGGCACAGGATCCATCGTGTCTAGCACATCTTGATTCAGTGGCATAAACACAAAGCCGCCAAAAATAAAGAAAGTAGGCTGTTTATCATATTGATTCGGTTTGATGAGCAGGTAATCTTTACCTGGCTTATCTAGAGTCAACGCAATGTCCAATTCTTGTTTATCGCGGAACACTTTGAATTTAATCTCTTCGCCCAACTGATGCAGATCAATATAGTGCGTGTAGTCAATGTATTCGCCGGAACGGAACTCAATGGTGCCATTATTTTCAATGGAGTTGCCATCAATTTGCGTCACAATATCGCCCACTTGCATTTTGCCTTCTGCGGGTGAGTTGGGATAAATTTTATGGATCAAAATACCGCTTTGCTCTTCGTCCAAATTATATTTGCGCCGCATAGCAGGATTTTCTAAAGACTGGACTAAGAAGCCAGGGAAGCCAAAACCATCCTGCTCGCCGTCTGCAAAATCTTTGAGGAAGTGGCGAATAATGGGTGTTGGAATCATATAACCAATGTTTTCTGTGAAAAAACCGGATTGCATCGCAACGCCAACTACTTTGTCTTCTGAAATAACGGGGCCGCCACTATTACCAAAGTTAATGGCCGCATCCACTTGTACCGCAATTAAGTTTTCACTGGTATGTGCGTAATTTTGCTTTTCAATGCGCGATACAACGCCACGTGTAACGCTTAAGGTTGTTCCCCCAATAGGAAACCCATACACCTCAACGTCTTGTTGTGTTTCCGGCAGTTTACCTAACTCCAAAGGCTTAACATCTTTAAAAATATCAGCATCTTTAGGACGAATCAGCGCCAGATCCGATTCATGCGAAATAAAAACAACTTCTGCCTCATAACGTTTGGTCTCACCATGGCGCTGTACTTCTAAAAAGGTAGCATCAGCGGCCACATGCGCATTGGTAAGAATCATATTGTCGTCTATAATAAAACCAGACCCGGAACCACTGCGCGTGTGTGAATTCCAAGGCGACAGAGTCGAGTAAGTGTGCTTCACGACATAAACATGCACAACGGCATCTTTTAGCATTTCTCGCACATCACGATTGACACTCTCAACAGAGGCTGGCGTTTTCTGCGCCGCTTGATTGGTGTGATGTTCAGCTTTTTCAGTCGTTTCTGTTGTTTTTGCCAGCAGCATGCCTACTTTGCCCGCCATAACTGTCGTAGAAACGCCTAGCCCAAGAACGAGCAACACCGCAATGGCTCGTATTTTTATCTGTTTCATGAATTTATCCTGGATAAGTTATTGCCCGATAACCTTATTTTATTGGCTCATTTAGAGTTGTTGCTCATTAAACAATGAATACACCCAGCAATTTTAGCGTGTAATGCCCTCACTCGGCTGAGAAGCTATCGGTTTTTTTCCGAAAACTTGGTATTCTTCGCCGATTACGCGGACTGAGTCAACAACATTAACAGGATAGCACGATGACGGAATACAAGCATACGCTTAACTTGCCGAAGACCGATTTTCCCATGCGCGGTGACTTGGCAAAACGCGAGCCAGGTATGCTGGAGCACTGGGAACAGCGGCAGGTGTACCAGACGTTACGCCAAAAAGCACAAGGACGCCCTAAATTTGTGCTGCACGATGGCCCACCGTATGCCAACGGTATTATTCATTTAGGGCATGCTGTTAATAAAATTCTTAAAGATATTATTGTGAAAAGCCGTACTCTAGCGGGCTTTGACGCGCCTTATGTGCCGGGCTGGGATTGCCATGGTTTGCCGATTGAGAAAAAAGTGGAAGATCAGCTAGGGCGCGCCGGTGATCAGATTGATGCCTTTGCGTTTCGCCAAGCTTGCCGCGATTTTGCTGCTGAGCAAATTGAGCTGCAACGCCAAGATTTTAAGCGTTTAGGCGTAATGGGTGACTGGGATAATCCTTATCTCACCATGAACTATGCCACTGAAGCAGGCATTGTGCGGGCATTAGGTAAGCTAGCAAGCAGCGGCCATATGTACAAAGGCGCAAAGCCTGTGCATTGGTGCACAGATTGTGGCTCGGCCTTGGCTGAGGCTGAGGTGGAGTATCAAGATAAACAGTCATTTTCCATTGATGTGCGTTTTAGCGTGGTGGATGAAGATGCCTTATTAGGGCGTCTGCCGACAACGGGCGGTGAAGGGCCGGTGAGCGTTGTTATTTGGACGACGACACCGTGGACGTTGCCTGCGAATGAAGCGGTGGCGCTGCACCCTGAGCTGGATTATGTGTTAGTACAAGTGCCCGGTGAGCGCTTATTGCTAGCGGAAGGTTTGTTGGAAGATGTGATGCAGCGGGCTGGCTTGGCTGAGTACGAGGTGTTGGGGCGTGTGACGGGCGCTGAGCTAGAAGGCTTGACCTTACAACATCCCTTTCATGCGCGTGAAGTGCCCATGATTTTGGGTGAGCATGTCACTTTGGATGCGGGTACAGGGGCGGTGCATACTGCGCCAGCGCATGGTCAAGAAGACTTTTTTATCGGCCAGCAATACAAGTTGCCAGTTACAAATCCGCTGGATGATGAAGGTCTGTTTGTTGCCGGAACGCAGTTTTTTGCGGGTGAATCAGTGCATAAAGTTAATCCGCATGTGATTGAGGTATTGCAGGAACACGGCAAGTTGCTGGCATCAAGCAAGTTTAAGCACAGCTATCCCCATTGCTGGCGGCACAAAACACCGCTGGTTTTTCGGGCAACACCGCAATGGTTTGTCAGTATGGATGAGCAAGGTTTGCGATCGAAAGCTTTGCAAGCGATTGAAAAGGTGCAATGGGTGCCTGAATGGGGGCAAGCGCGTATTGAGGGCATGATTGCTAATCGCCCTGATTGGTGTATTTCGCGCCAGCGTAATTGGGGCGTGCCGATTGCTTTATTTGTGCATAAAGAAACTGGCGCAATGCACCCGCAAACACCTGACTTAATTGAAGCGGTGGCGCGTCGGATTGAACAGGGTGGTATTGATGCTTGGTTTGCTTTGGATAAAAGTGAATTACTAGGCGCAGAAGCCGATGCCTATGAGAAAGTGACTGATACGCTGGATGTTTGGTTTGACTCTGGTACAACCCATTATTCGGTATTACAAACACGCCCTGAGTTGCAGTTCCCCGCTGACCTTTATTTAGAAGGCTCGGACCAGCATCGGGGTTGGTTCCATTCATCTTTGTTAACCGGGGCGGCTATGTATGGCCATGCGCCTTATAAAGCCGTGTTAACACATGGCTTTACGGTGGATGAAAAAGGCCGAAAAATGTCTAAATCCTTAGGTAATGGCATTGAGCCACAAGAAGTCATGGCGCAATTAGGGGCGGATATTTTGCGCTTGTGGATTGCTTCCGCCGATTACAGCCGCGAGATGACTTTATCTAAGGAAATTTTAAAGCGGACAGCCGATGCTTATCGGCGGGTGCGCAATACAGCACGCTTTTTGCTGGCTAATTCCAGTGATTTTGATCCCGAGCGGGATTTAGTGGCGCCAGAGGCTATGTTAGCGCTGGATCGTTGGGCGGTTAATCAAGCGTATGAGGCGCAACAGCGTATCACTAGTGCGTATGACCGTTATCAATTCCACTTGGTGTCGCAGGAAATCCAGCGGTTTTGCTCCATTGATATGGGTAGCTTGTTTCTGGATATTATTAAAGATCGGCAATACACCATGCAGGCGGATAGCCTTGGGCGGCGTTCGGCACAAACTGCCAGTTGGCTCATTTTGCAGGCTATGGTGCGCTGGATGTATCCGATCTTAAGTTTCACAGCGGAAGAAATTTGGACGCATTTAGCGGGCACAGAAGAAGAGTTTGTCGTGCTGACGGTTTGGGATGAGCGTTTGTTTGCCTTGAATGAAAATGATGCGGTGACGGCGACTGATTGGGCGCAGATTTTTGAAGTACGCGAGGCGGTGAGTAAGCAGTTAGAAGCGGCACGTGCTGAAAATAAAATTGGTGCCAATCTTGAAGCAGAGATTGATGTGTACTGTGAACCGAATACAGCTTTGAGTGCGGCTTTGCATAAAATCAGTGATGAACTGAAATTTGTATTTATCACTTCTGCTGTTCGTTTGCACGATCTTAATGAGGCTCCTGCTGATGCTGTTCACATCATGGATGATGTGAGCGTTAGTGTTCAGGCGAGTGGTGCGCCAAAGTGTGAACGCTGTTGGCATCATTGTGCCGATGTAGGTGATTCTGAGTTGCACCCAACACTGTGTGGGCGGTGCATTGAGAATATTGAAGGCGCAGGTGAGGAACGCCGTTATGCCTAAGGCTTGGTTCCATGTGGAAGAAGGGCGTGGCATGTTGGTTTGGGTGTGGGTTTCAGCAGTGGTTGTTGCGCTGGATCAATTAAGCAAGTGGATGGCTGAAGCAAATTTAGAGCCTTATACCCCTTATGCTGTTATGCCACATTTGAATATGATGCTGGCGTATAATGATGGCGCTGCCTTTAGCATGTTGTCGGGGCAGCGTTGGTTCTTTGTGGTGCTAGCTGCAGTGGCAAGCGTTGTCATTATTTTCTGGTTGCGAAAATTGAAAAAAGGCGCTGCTTGGCCTGCTTTAGGTTTATCGCTCATTTTAGGTGGGGCGCTTGGTAATGTAATTGATCGCATTTTACATGGTAAAGTGATTGATTTTATTGATGTTTACTTTGATATTCCCTTTGTCATGGATAATTACCACTTTGCTACTTTTAATGTGGCAGATATAGCGATTACCCTTGGAGCGGCTATTATAATATTCATTAGTTTATTTGCTTCAGACAAGCTAGAGTAACAAGCGTGTATGAGTGTATGGCTAAGGCGATACATACGCCTTAGCTATATGGAATAAGATAGCGGGTATTGATGTAACAGGCTGCACGTACAGCGAGGCGCGGGTACACATGCACCCAAAATTCATTATTACGCCTTAGTGTACGTGGATTATTAGGCGAGACTAAGTCCACAAACTGGTCTTGGTAGACCCAAGCTAAGCGTTTTGATGTAACGGTCGGTTCGCTATAGCAACCAACGCGCTCGTTGTCCTCGTCAGCGTCAATTTGATAGACCGTTGCAACGGGGCGTGATACCAAAGGCGCTCCATTGGTCTCATTCGAACTATCCTCACAACCGCCCAAAGCGAGCGCTGCTAAAAGCCATGCACACTGATTCATGAAGTGTCTCATTAATCACTATTTTTTAATTGAAGTACGTCCTGTTTGAATGCGGTTGCATCAAGATTATTCTTGGCTGCATAACACTCTATGTGGACGACGTACCGTTTGTCGGCAATGTGTTCTAGCGTGAACGTAGGTTTTTCCAAGCCAGCCGGTCGGTAGGCTTGCAAGCCAGCGCCAATCTGGCTTTAATGAGCGCTTTTTGTGAAATACAGTGCAGTGACTTAGGAGTAACGTTGATGAAGGTTTTAGTGCTTGGTGGAGGCGGGCGTGAACATGCGCTGGCGTGGAAGCTAGCGCAGTCGGCCCGCGTGAGTGAAGTGGTAGTTGCTCCCGGCAATGCGGGTACAGCGCAGGAGCCTAAGCTGCGTAATATTGCGTGTGCCGCTGATGATATTACCGCTTTGCTGCAATTGGCAGGCGACGAGCAAGTTGCACTGACAGTAGTGGGTCCAGAAGTGCCGTTGGTAAAAGGCGTTGTGGATGCTTTCAATGAGGCGGGTTTAGCTTGTTTTGGCCCTACGCAACAAGCAGCACAATTAGAAGGCTCTAAAGCCTTTGCTAAAGACTTTTTAGCCCGCCATCAAATTCCAACTGCGCACTATGCCAATTTCACCGTTGTTGATGACGCGATTGCTTATATTCGTGCTCAAGGTGCGCCCATTGTGGTCAAGGCGGATGGCTTGGCGGCTGGTAAAGGGGTGATTTTGGCGCAGACTGAAGATGAAGCGATTGCGGCAGTGCGGGATATGCTGGCTGGGAATGCCTTTGGTGACGCGGGGCACCGCGTGATTATTGAAGAATTTTTACAAGGTGAAGAGGCTAGTTTTATCGTTATGGTTGATGGTGAGCATATTTTGCCAATGGCAAGCTCGCAGGACCATAAAGCGCGTGATAATGGTGATACTGGACCTAATACAGGTGGGATGGGCGCTTATTCACCGGCACCAGTAGTCACGGCTGATTTGCATGCGCGTATTATGGCGGAGGTCATTGAGCCAACAGTGCGTGGCATGGTGGCTGATGGTTTGCCTTATACGGGGTTTTTATACGCAGGGGTGATGATCGCACCCGATGGAACACCCAAAGTGTTGGAGTTTAATTGCCGCTTTGGCGATCCTGAAACGCAACCGATTATGCTGCGCTTACAATCTGATTTAGTGCTGCTGATTGAAGCTGCCTTAGCGGGTCGTTTAGATACCGTAAGTGCCGAGTGGGATAGTCGTGCTGCTTTAGGGGTCGTGATGGCTGCAGCCGGTTATCCTGAGCAGTATGCCAAAGGTCAGTTGATTCAAGGCTTGGATGCGGCGGCGACCTTGCCGGGTAAAGTGTTCCATGCAGGCACTGCTCTGCAGGGTGATAAAGTTGTCACTAGTGGTGGGCGCGTATTGTGTGCCGTGGGGCTAGGCGATACGGTCAGTCAGGCTCAGCAACAAGCCTATGAATTAGTGGAGGCTATTCATTGGGAAGGCGCTTACTACCGAACGGACATCGGGCATCGTGCGGTAGCGCGTGAATATTAGGGTCTGTTGACGTTTCACATTGGAAGCCATAAAAAACCACATGCCAAAGCCACCATGCTCTCGTAATTTCGCTTCAGTTTATCGTATCGCGTCGCTATGGCGCGATACGGTTTCAATCGGGCAAACGCATTCTCGACTAGATGTCGATAGCGATATAACCCTCTGTCCAAATTGATGTTTCCTTTTTTCGAGTTGCGCTTTCGTGGAATTACGGCAGCCATACCCTTTGCTTCAACGTGCTCACGAATACGTTCACTGTCATAGCCCTTGTCAGCCACCAGCGCATCACCTGCCGGCAAGTTGTCAATCAGTGCCTGAGCGTAACTGTTCAGCTCACGCCGCCTGATTCTTTTCATTCTGCTTCATGAACGCCGGTACTTCACCGGCAAACAACTGCTCCAATGCTGTGTGTGCTGACAGGCCCTGCTTGATGGAGG
>Ga0102930_1000306_pt1 | contig 16540 bp, 14 predicted proteins | sample SalPon1_B_H2O_MG_FD_84514 | JGI IMG/M metagenome (GOLD analysis project Ga0102930, IMG submission 84514) | Salt pond water microbial communities from South San Francisco under conditions of wetland restoration - Salt Pond MetaG R1_B_H2O_MG | ecosystem: Environmental > Aquatic > Non-marine Saline... | reverse complement strand
ATTATCGCCAGAGATTCTGCCGGAAATTTTAGTGCCGGAACTATAACTGCATCGTTAGTGGGTAATGCGAGTAGTGCAACTAGTGCTTCACAATTAACAGGTGCCAAAACTATCAACGGAGTTGTTTTTGATAATACCAGTAATATAACAATTACGGCACAAGATCCCGACTCGGTAACTGTATCAGGAGATACAATGACAGGGTTCTTAACTTTACATGCAGACCCAACCACTAATTTGCATGCGGCAACGAAAAGATATGTAGATACAACTGTAGAAGAAAAAATAGACGATTTAGGACCTGGACAAGTAAGAGCATTTGTAAGATTCGATGGTTCGGATTTATCAATAAAAAATAGTTTACGGGTTTCAGGTGTTGATAGAATATCTAGAGGCAGGTATAGAATAAACTTCGAAAGCGGAACATTTAATAATGGTAATTACATATTAAATGGAATGACTAGTGACACCGACCACTTTGTTGTTTTCAGAAGTTCTAATGCTGTATCGGCAGAAATTTTTACGGTAGATAACGCATCAGGAAATAACACTCCCAGTAATACTGGCGGTGATGTTATGATTACATTTTTTACATAAATATGGTATAATCGGAGCAATATATAATGGCCTATCAGGTAGATAAATTTAACGGACAATTTCTAACATCAGTCGAAGACGGTTCAATCGATAACACCACTGATATTAGATTTGTAGGAAAAAATTATGCTGGATATGGAGAAGTTCAAAATGAAAATTTTCTGCATATGTTAGAAAATTTTGCAAACACAACTGCTCCGCCTAGAGCAATCGCCGGACAAGTCTGGTATGATAGTGGTAATAAAAAATTAAAATTTTACGACGGATCTAAATTTAAAATTGCAAATGGTGCAGAAGTAACCGGTTCTGCACCTGCAGGCCTTGAAATTGGTGAATTCTGGTGGGATAATACAACCAATCAACTTTATACATGGTCAGGCTCTGAATTCATTCTTGTAGGCCCGGAAACTAGTAATACACAAGGTGTATCAGCCGCTGTTCCGCAAGTAGTTAAGGACACGGGCGGCACCAATCATACTATTCTAAAACTAAATGCCGGCGGAGAAACAGTAGGAATTGTAAGCGATGACGAATTCCAGTTAAACACAACACTCAATCCCATCGATGGCTTTACAACGATAAAGAAAGGTTTTACTTTAACAAACACAGATGTAAACGGAATAAGCGGGAGCTCATATGTGTATTGGGGCACAGCATCAAATGCATTAACAATTAATGGATTAAGCTCTGATGATTTTGTGCAAAAAGGCAATGTTTCTTTTAATCAAGGAGTCACGTTTGACGATTCGGGGTTTACGCTAGGCGATAGTAATGATTTAAAAATAAACGTCGAATCGAATAAATTGTATTTGAGAAATCAACTTGGTAATGAAATTAATTTCAGGATTGTAGTTGAACAACAAATTGACGAAAGAGATGTTTTAGTTGTCGATAAAGATGGAATGTTTCCAGGACAAAATGAAACTTTTGATATCGGTAGTGCCTCATTGAAATACGATAACGTATACGCTAGGACATTTACAGGAAATATTACAGGTAATGTTACAGGAAACACCACAGGAACTCATACAGGAAACTTACAAGCAAATGATAGCCAGATAATTGTAGATGCGGCTAATAAGGTAATAGGTTATGCAGGTGCAGACATTAGAGGTATTCTAGTAGGAGATGTGCAAGGAAGTTTACAAGGCACCGCAACAAATGCTATACGACTTAACAACATACTACCTAGTATTCCTGTTCCTTCTGATGCAAACAAAGAGTCTATAGTGGCGAGAAATTCCACAGGATCGGTTTTTGCTACAACGTTTGAAGGTGTAGCAACATTTGCAGATAGATTAAAAATAGATGATTCAGCTACAGATACAGACCCTGATTATAAAAGTGCTAAAACAACACCTGTTGCAGATTCTATTGCAGCAAGAACTGCATCTGGAAATTTAAAAGCGAATTTATTTGAAGGAACAGCTACAGCGGCACAATATGCAGATCTGGCAGAAAAATATCTCACTGATGAAGAGTATAAAGTTGGTGTGGTAGTGAAGGTTGGCGGCACCGCAGAAGTAACAGCCTGCACACAAGGATCACGTGCTATTGGAGTTGTTTCAGAAAATCCTGCTTTTATGATGAACACCGACTTGGTGGATGGAACATACATTGCATTAAAAGGCAGGGTTCCTGTAAAAGTAGGCGGAAAAGTCGCAAAAGGAGATACACTTATAGCTGGACAAAACGGTTATGCAATATCGAGTGAATCAGGACACATTTTTGCTGTTGCTTTAGAAGATAGCGACGACGAATCAGTAAAGCTAATTGAAGCGATTGTGTTATAATGGCAGAAATTCAAGATACAGACTACAACAGTCTTCATAATTTAATAAAAGAAGTTATGGGAACAGGAACTTCATCTTTTGGATATGGACAGTCTGTTGTAAGCTCGCCGGTGTTCCAAGGGAATATCATAACCGCGGCGCAATGGGATAGTCTTAAATTTGACATAATTAATGCTATTTTACACCAAGAAGGTTTTTCACCAACTATTGCAGATGTATCTTCAGGTGATGTAATAAGGGAAACATCTGCAGATCCTAAAGTTAATTATGCTGCTATAATAGAGTCAGCCCGTGAAAATAGATTTAAACTTAGCCCCAATCAAAGTGTTTTAAGTGCTATCGATACAAAAACTTTTACAGGAAGTTGGTCGACGTCGGCGGAACTTATTTTGACGATGACTTTCGGATCAAGCAACGACGCTCGTCACTTTTTTAATAGTGGGTCTGAAGTTGGGTTTACAGCAACTAGAACCGGCGGAACAGTAACCCAGCAGAATAATAGTTGGACAAGTTTACTATCAGCCGCTGGCAGGCTAAGTTTCAGTGAAATTGCAGGATCGTCTGGGTTTTACGAATTAACCAATAGCTACACTGTAATATCAGAGGTATCTAATAGTGCTCCTTATGCAGATAATAGTGTAAGAGTAGAAGCAAGGTGTAATGTTGCGGACAATTCTGCAGGAACAGCAACAATAGTTGAGGTAAAATTAAATTTGCTGGATCCTTATCAAGACCAAGGACCACCTGCTCCTGGCGACCTAGTAGACGGAACAATTGAAATAGAAATAGATGAGCGCAAAGCATCAGGAACGCTTCAACCAGCAGGAACCGGCTCATTTTCTGTTACAAGCCCTTCTTATGCTGTCAGTAATATTTCTGCATCATAATTTGAGTTATAAATAGACATATGGCCGTAAATGATAAAATAAGTCAACAAGATTATAACGATATCCAAACAATTGTTCAACGAGTTTTAGGAAACGGATCATCGAATTTTGGATATGGACAGGTGGTTCAAAGTTCCCCCGTTTCAGTTAGAGACAGCATTTCTATTCAAGAGTGGTCTAATCTTAGACTAGATTTAATTAACATACGTAAACATCAAACAGGATCAGTCCCGTCATTGCCTCAACCTGTAGAAAATGAAATTATAAAATTCGATGCAAATAACGAACCATACAACAGCTACTTAATACAAGCACAATTATATGATAATAACGCGGAAAGATTTAAATTAGGAACAAATCAATTCGGAACTACCGATCGTCCTGGACCTACATTTACAAGCACATGGAAGAACAAATTAACCTGCACAGTAACTATGACTTTTGATAGTGGAGAGAATGCTCGACATTATTTTAACTCAGGCGGCAGAATACAATTTACTAGCACAAGAAGCGGCGGAACTTCTTCCACAAGCACTAGCACGATCGGTCCACAGAACACTAGCTGGACAAATCTTTTACAACAAACTGTATCCTCACCCCCGACGTTCGGAGGGGCATTGCCTGCCACCGGAGTCAATCCAAATAATGGACAGAATTATTTTAGATGTAGAAATGCCTATAATCGTTGGTATACTATTTCTGCATCATCGCCTTATGGTGCAAATAATTTTGATATTAATGTTAGAACACCGAATGTAAGTGACAACAGCAACGGCACTGCAAGAATTATTCAATTTCTTGTAGAGTGGGAAGACGACCATACCTTTACAAGTGTCGGTCCTGACGGCGTTGACGGAACACTTACTCTAGATGCGGTAACATTAGATCCAATTTTTGTAATGCAACCAGCTGGCGTAAATCCTATTGCAATAGAATCACCCTCCATAACTTTTAGTGCTATAACAGGATCATAATAAATAAACTGCTACTATAACTTAGGAGTTTACAGTGAACCCAGAATTTCAAAAAGCACTTGATTTTTCTAAATATCAACAAACATTAAATGTTAAGATACAAAATCTTCAAGACCGAGCACAAAGCAATTTGACACTTGGTTACAACGGAGGATTATTTTTGGTTGATCAAACTTTAATTGCCTTTGTAAAAACACTTATTGATTTTAAAAGAATTGCAGATGTAGTTTTGTTAGACTCAAATCAAAAACCTATATTAATTGCAGATCTCAATGATTTCCAAACTGAAATACTTGATAGGTATTTCACAGTAACCAATCAATATCTAGAAGAATATTCTCAAATTAAAAAACAAAGAAGTGTAGAGAAATTATTAGATGACTAAAGGAATTTTAGTTTTTGCACACAACAATCGAGATATAGATTATGCTAAATTAGCATTATACTCGGCACGCCTTGCGACAGAACATTTAAAATTACCTGTATCATTGGTTACTGATACTTCCACAATCGAATGGATGAAAGAATGCGGAACCTATGATAGATCGACTGAACTATTTGACAAAATACTTACGGTAGAACGACCTGCACCGACTAATTATAGAAAATTAAATGACGGAAAAGAACCCAGTCGAGTATTATTTACAAATCAAACAAGGCACAAAAGTTTTGAAATAACTCCATACGATAAAACTTTAGTTATTGATGCAGATTATCTAATTTTTAATGATAATTTAAATGCATATTGGGATCTAGAACAGGATGTGATTCTAGCTAAAAATGTTTACGATTTGTCAGGACAGGATAGGTTTCAATATTTAGACTCGTATATATCAGAAACCGGAATAGACCTGAAGTGGGCAACAACTTTTATGTTCACTAAAAATGAAAAATCCAAAATTTTCTTCGAAACAGTAAAAAATATATTAGAAAATAACGAAATTTTTTCTCAAATCTTTAGGTATAATTATATGCAATTTAGAAATGATATTGCTTTTAGTGTTGCAAATCATATTTGCAACGGTTTTCAGGAAGTTAGCAATTATACATTACCGGCTATCACAGTAACATTAGACAAAGATAAACTAGTAGATGTAAGTAATGAATCGGCAACTTTTTTAATTAATGATGCATCTGGTTCTAGATTGGGTGATTATTTTGCATGTTCAGTAAAAAACACAAATGTCCACATCATGAATAAAAAAAGTCTAGAAAGATTAGTAAGTAGGCAAATATGAGCTTCGGATATCTTTTATTTGTAAATACCAAACACCAAAGCCATGAATATCTATTGAACGCATATGCGTGTGCTTTAAGCATAAAAAATACACAACGCGAAGGTTATGATAAGGTTGCGCTTGTTATAGACAAAGAATGGTTATTAGAACCTCTTACTAACGATTGGGTTTTTGACAAAGTTATTGAGTGGGGAGAAAAAGAAGGATGGGATGGCCGGTCCTACATGGATAAGTTAACACCGTGGGACGAAACTGTTTGTCTTGATGCGGATGTATTGTTAACCCATGATTTCAGTCATTGGATTGATTATCTTTCAGACACCTTTGAATTGTTTCTTCCATCAAAGGCGTATACATACAGAGGCGAAGTAATAACTAGTGATTATTATAGAAAAACATTTACAGCAAATAAATTACCAAACTTTTATTCTCTTTTTACATACTTTAAAAAAGAAAGTCCTCTTGCAACTGACTTTTTTACATTGAATAGATCGATAATCGATAATCCTAAAGAATTTGCAAACATGTTTTTAACTGACCATAAACCAAAAGTAATAGGAACAGATGAAGCATTTGCATTATCTGCAAAAATTTTAGGAATTGATACTGATATAACACATAATCTAAACTTTCCTCGAATAGTCCATTTAAAACCTATGATTCAAAATTGGCCATGGCCTGCTAACAAAGTTAGCGACCACGTAGGTTTTTATCTTAATGACAATTGTGAACTTAAAATAGGCAATTATCAACAAAATGGTGTAATTCATTATAATGAAAAAACATTGATTACTAAAGAACTTATAAGCATACTGGAGCACAAGGCATGGAAGAAGACATTTTAGAATTTCACAAATTGCTTGGTGATATAGATGAACCTGTTTATCTAGCACAATATGATCCAGAGTCTCTAAAGGTAAAGAAAGTCGGACCAGAAAATGCATTTACTGATAGAGAAAATGTAATACAGATTGATATAGATTTAGGAAAACAAATCTGTAGCGGAGAAATACGTATCGGATCTTGCTACATTGATTTACATCAGCAAGAAATTAAAGTTAGCGAATACAAGAATCTATTTAAAATAGACGATGTTCTGCATAGGATTCCTCTTAAGGAGTGGTTCGATTCGGATAGGATTGACTTGGCTATTTTCTTATTCGATAACGAAATAAAAATTGAATTAGGCGAGCAATGGAACGGAACATACATGTCTGGCGTCTTACCTTCAAAACGCAATATCACATGGGGAGGCGACAAAAAATTAGATTTTTTAATTACAGATTATAATGATCCTAACATTATTCATGACGCTTTCTCTGTGAATGTAGAGGAACTTTATAAAAAATCTTTTTCTCGGCCGTTAAAAGTAGGAAAAACGCAATTTAGTGTGTATACTAAACGTATCTTCAAAAACTATGTATGTATAAACAATGAAAATAGTTGAATTTGACAAAATTTATCTCAGTTACGATGAACCTAATGCAGAACAAAATTATGCAGACCTCTTAACCAAAGTGCCTTGGGCAGAAAGAGTTCACGGAGTAAAAGGATCAGATGCTGCGCATAAGGCTGCCGCTGAATTAAGTGAAACAGATTGGTTTGTAAGTGTAGATGCTGATAATATTGTAGATCCTGCATTTTTTAATTTAGATATAAACATGTCTGACCCGGCAGTAAAAGTATACGGATGGTGCGGAGAAAATGTTGTAAATGGGTTAAGATACGGAAACGGAGGTTTGAAATTATGGAATCGTGAATTCGTTTTAAATATGAAAACCCATGAAGCTTCAGAATCCGACCGAGCACAGGTTGATTTTTGTTGGGAAGATGGGTATAAGAATTCTTCTATAACTTTTAGTAAAAGTTTTATAAATGCTAGCCCTTTTCAAGCATGGCGTGCCGGATTCAGAGAAGGTGTAAAGATGAGCCTTCTGGATGGAATTAAAGTTCCGGCTAGTGAATTAACAACTCGTGTTTGGTGGCATAATATACATAGATTAAAGCAATGGTCAACCGTCGGTTCTCATGACGAAAACGGTATATATGCAGTGTTAGGAGCCAGACAAGGGGTTTATTACACGAACTGCACCGACTGGAACTACGTGGATGTAAGAGATTTTGAATATCTTAAACAATTTTATGACTCGAATGTTCCCGACAACAAACATAATGCAATAGAACTAGCCAAGGAACTTGCTAATCCTATACAATTAAACACAGGAATTAATCTTCCTTGGTTGGATGAATATCAAAGTAAGTATACTCTTGATTTATATAATGAGACTATAGAATTATGCAAAACATACAGAGGTTAATAGATGTATGATATTTTCTTTTTGGGCAATCATGCAGATGAAAACTTTAAGATTTTAAAAAATAATTACCCTAATGCTCAGCAAATTGACGATTATTCACAAATTTTAGATAAAAAAATTATTCCGTTTACAAAAATGTTCTGGATTATATTTCCTGACACCTTTATCTGTGATGATTTTAATCTAAATGCATACCAAGCGACAAAATGGGATGATTCCTATATTCATGTATTTAGAAACGGAAAACACAACGATGGCGTGGTCCTTATACCCAAGAAGAATTTACCTAGTAAGAAAGAAGTAGACAATAGATTTTTTATTAATAAAAAAGAAATTGATGTAATAGCCAGTGAAGATTACAAATATGAAATTTTACAAAATCCCTGTTATGACGACTATGAAAAGATGTTCAATGATACTAAAGGAGATATGTTTTGGGCAGTTTGGCATGATACGCTAATTACTGATTTTACATTTGACTATGTTATTCCTAAGTTTGATAAATTTCATTTAAAAATGACTCATGTATTTAAAAATGGCGAGTTTTTTGACGGTGTCTGTCTTTTTAGTAGCCATAAAAAAGTTTCAAAGAGAGAGTTTGATAACAGATTTTTTATAGAAAAGAAGGAGGTAGACATCGTTGCTTCTAATCCTCCTCGATACGATATAATTTTTTTGTCTTACAATGAAAGCTTTGCAGATGAAAACTACGAAAGACTGAAATCTACAAAGGCGCCCGATGCAAAACGGGTTCATGGCGTTAAAGGGATTCATGCTGCACATAAAAAAGCGGCAGAGCAATCAGATACTGATATGTTTTGGGTTGTAGATGCTGATTCTATTGTCACTGACTCTTTTAATTTTGATTTTAGAATACCTTTTTATGATGCCGCCGGAAAAACTACTGTATATGTTTGGGAAAGTATTAATCCGGTTAACGGGTTGGTATATGGATACGGCGGCGTTAAATTATTACCTAAAAAATTAGTCTTAGAAATGGACGAAAATGGAGTAGACATGACTACATCAATTTCTAGATTTTTTAAACCTGTCAAAACAATATCGAACCTAAATTCGTTTAACACTGATCCATTCAACACATGGAAGTCTGCATTTAGAGAGTGTTGCAAGCTAAGTTCACGAATTATTAATAGACAGGACGATAACGAAACTCAGCAACGATTACAAAGCTGGAAAACTAAAGGGGAAGGACGCCGTTACGGCAACTTTGCAATTGAGGGAGCAATCGCCGGAAGCGAATACGGTGAAAAATACAGCAACGATCTTGATACACTTGCAAAAATAAATGATTTTGATTTTTTAAAGGATCTATTCGAGGAACAATATGAGCGATAAAGAAAGAATTGAAGAACTACAACCCTTAATGGATAAAATAAGCCCTACATTCTGTATGGCAAAGTGGCATCACACAACAATCTATCTTCAAACTGGGGAGACACATAGCTGTTACCACCCAGCTCCGCATAAAATTCCAGTGGATGAACTGAATGAAAATCCTAGTGCGTTACATAACACCCCACAAAAAAAATTAGAGCGAGCAGAAATGCTGTCCGGAAATAGACCTGCAGGATGTCAATACTGTTGGAACATAGAGGACCTTGGAAAAGAATATATATCCGATAGGAAAGAAAGAAACTCTACAATTTACACGCCAGAGAGATACAGGGAAATTACCGAGGGAGAATGGGACCAAAATATAAATCCGCAATACATTGAAATCAGTTTTGGTAACGAATGTAATTTTAAATGCGGATATTGTCACCCTAAACACTCCAGTTCTTATTATAAAGAAATAAAGGACTTCGGACCTTATGATATGGTAAAAAATCATCGTAATGATGTTGACTGGTTTGAAGTGTATAAAGAAGAAAACAATCCTTACGTTGAAGCTTTTTGGAGGTGGTGGCCTGAATTATCAAAAAGTCTTACAATCTTGCGCATAACTGGCGGTGAACCACTTCTTCAGCAAAGCACATGGAGATTGTTTGATGAGTTAAAGTCTAAACCCCAACCGGATTTAGAGCTAAACATTAATACAAATCTAGGGGTTAAGCCGATCTTAGTTGAAAGATTAGCGGATACTGTAAATTATTTGCTAGAAAACAAATGTATAAAAAACTTTAAAGTATTTTCCAGTATCGATTCCTGGGGTAAAGAAGCGGAATACATAAGGACCGGTTTAAATCTAGGAATATGGGAACAAAATCTTGATACATATCTATCAAAAACCGAAATGTCTATCACATTTATGATAACATTTAGTGCTTTATCGGTCACAAATTTTGATAAACTCTTGAAACAAATACTAGAATGGAGAACGATCTATAACAAGGACACACAACGTAAATGGCAAAGAATAAGATTTGACACCCCATACCTAAAAGAGCCCTTACAATACGATATGAATATTCTACCTAAAGACGAATTTATGCCATATATGGAAAATCATCTAGAATTTATTAAAAATAACCTAGATAATAACAATAAAACCCAATTTTCTACTATTGAATTTGAAAAATTCAAACGAGTCGTTGAATATATGAGAAATAGCCATTATAATGATCACAAAATATCGGAAGGTCGCCGAGATTTTTTTAATTGGTTTACAGAATATGATAGAAGAAGAAACCTAGATTTCCGTAAAACTTTTCCAGACATGAATAATTTTATGGATTTGTGTAAGAGTTATTGTTAAATGGAAATGAATTTCAAGTTTGAAAAAATAATTTTCAATTCAAGTTTCAATTTTAATAAAAACCTTTACGGACAAGGTTTGGTAAATTTTGAATCGGTAGATTTCTGCCGGCCATCGCAAGTGCTAGAAGTTTTGGAAAATACCAAACACGTATATAACATTAATATTAATGCCGTAGGCTTAACAACTTGTGTAGATCATTATGCTATTGCTGTGTCTGTAGGATATAATCCAAATGATTGGACAGGAAATACCGGTAATCGGTCATTGTTTGATTGCCTATGCGACACATATGTAAGAGATTTGCGAGATAAAAAGGCTATTTTAATTATAGATCAAAGTGTAGAAGGTTATCATGAGACATGGTTGTGGAAATGGTTCTACGAAATGTGTTACAAATTTAAATTTCCGCCATCCAGTATTGTTTACATGTCAGGTGCTTTAAATACTAAGTTAGATCATGAACAGTGGACGCTTAAAAATAAGCAGAGCGAAAAAATAAAAGTAATTCCTTCAATCAGTTTATCATATTATATTTTTAGAACATATATCGATAGAGATCTAGACATCACTTTTGATAAAATAATTAATTATAAAGAAAAACACAATATTGAACTTTTTGATTGCACTAATTTGAATAAACGACCTCATCGTGTTCTCTTTTATGCAAAGCTGATACAAACCAAATTTTTTGAAGACGGATTGATTAGCATGCCTAAATTAGACCGGTTTGATATATCACATTATGATCAAGAAATTTTTGAATTAACAGACAAGACAGTGAATAAAAGTATAAAATTATCACCAAGTCTAATAGAACATAAGCAAAATCATCAAAAAGAGTTTGTTTCTTATATTAATAGGATATTAGATGATGTTCATGATAAAACCTGGCTAAGCATAATTACTGAATCATCGTATTTTCATAATGAAAACAGTGTTTTTCTTAGTGAAAAAACTTTTAAACCGATAGCATGCATGCATCCTTTTATAGTTGTTGGTGCAAAACACAGCTTAAAATATCTTAGGAGTTTAGGATTTAGAACATTTGAGGGATTTATAGATGAATCCTACGATAATCTTGAAGATAATGAAAGAATGGATGCAATCATTCAAAGTTTGCATGCTGTAAGGAAAATCCAAGATAAAATAGCTTGGTATACATCTATGCGCGATGTTCTAGAACATAATCAAACCAAGTTAATGTCTTACCATACAGAAGCTCAGACTGAACAACAAGAGCTTGTTAACTACTACAAGGACTATTTCAATTTATGACATTAAAATCACATATTGATAAAATTGAACCGGAAGATAACGTTGTAATTGGGTTAGGCGACAGCTTTACGCAAGGTGTAGGAGCGTATTCTGAGGAAACATGGAAATACATAGCAGACAAAAATCCAGGATTATATAACATAAGTGGACAGCATTTTATAGACGAACAAGGAAAAAACAATTGGGTAAAACAATTATGCAAACATTTCATGCCAGATTATAAATGTATGAGTTTAGGTGTAAACGGTGCAGGTAATCGAGCAGCTGTGAAAGAACTATATCTAAATCCTCTTCCGAAAAATGTGGGTAATGTTATTGTTATTTTGATGGCAACTGGATTAGAGAGGTTTGATTTCCTCAAAAAAGACAAACTTACCTCAGGGGAAGAGAACCATCAAAAATGGGCCACTATCTGGCCGAGTTTAGATTCTAAAAGGGACAATATTGCTAAACTAGAAAAAATTTATGCAAGACAGATTTGGGAAGAACATGTAGATGTTATGGAGTTTATGCTAACTGTGGCTGAAGCAAGCACCTTTTGCAGAGCGCACGGTTACCGTTTCTTCTTTGGGTCTGCATTTGATGATAAAATAAATCAAACATATTTTAAAAAAACACTAGGCGAGGATTATATTTCTTTTTCTCACTTGATCGATTGGAAACAGTTTTTAAAACCTGACAGATGCACAAGTTATATGGAATATATTAGAAAATTAGAAAATAACGCAAACTTACAAGATTTTCATACCTCTTCCGAATATATGCAAAAAAGAAAAGCTCCTCTAAAATATATCACTCCGTGCAATCACTGGACAGTAAAAGGATCATACAATGTAGCAAAACAGGTTAAATTAAATTTAGATAATAAAATTTAAACCTTTAGATTAAAACAATATTTTGCGTTTTTTAAGGATCCATACTTTTTTAAAAAAACTGTTCATCTGTGTTCTTGCATTAGTTCTCTGCAAGAAAACATCATAGTTATGTTGTAGAAGATCTAAGTTTTTATAACGCCATTCTACTCGCTGTTTGCTTGTCATATGTTTTAATTTATTTGATATATCTAACATCGATTCTTGCAACTTTCTGAATCTAATTACATTGTCAATCTCGTCGTCGAAATCTAGATCAAAGTAATCACTGTAATCTTTATAACCTAAATTAGCTAATCCTTTGTTTATTCCGGGTTGCCCGTAAATAATCATAGGTTGAAACGCAATAATAGGTTTTAAAATTTTCTCACTATAAAAAAAACTGGTGTTATTCTCGTTATCAGTCAATGTTTCATTTACCAAAGAAAAAGGTGTTCGCATATGCAGGTCACACAAAGCATTCATAGGGTCATTATTGTTAAAATTATCCTTATCGGCTATCCAAGGTAGGGAGTTTTTAAAATTTTCAAGATCGGCAGGAGTCTTACTTATCTTAGTAAAGATTTTATCATTCAACATAAAATCAAATGCCTTATCTTGACTTATTATGCCAAACTGTTGTAATGGATGCAAATACATCATGAAATTCGCTAATACTCTATAAAATCTGTTTCTCCTTGAAAGACTTAAAAAATGCTTATCTTCTATTGTTTCAAAGAAAAGTTTTTTGCTGTCGATTACATTATTAATTTTGGGAAGACAGCCCATAAAAGAACTATCAAGGTTATATATAGGAATTACATTTATAATACTAGACTCGTCTAAAAAATTTCCAGTGAATAAAAAAATTAATTTAGGATTTATACCGCGCTTTATAGCCGCATTTTCTAATGACTTTCTAATAGGATAGGAATTATACCCATATCCTTCTAAGGTTGCATCAAAAATTAAAATTAATTCTTTACGTAACAGCATATCTATAATTTTTTTGCTAATAAATTTAAAAATATCTGTATTTGTTTTCCAACCGTCTTTGGGATATCCTAAAGATATAACTACATAATTAGTCTTAGCTAATTTTTTCCTTAGTTTTGGTGCAACTAATTCAAAATCAGTCTCGATGGTAGAGATACCAAAGTTGTTGATATATTCGTTATCTTCTATTATTATTTTCTTAATCTTAAATCGTTTCATAAATATTACACGCAATACTATTTAACAAGAAATCTATGCACCAAAAAACAGTAAGTTTAGTTCAACCAAATTTTCAACAAGGCCCTAAAGAGTTTAATGCTCATTACCTTCCATACAGTGTGGGTGTGCTATGGGCATATGTTTCACAGTTTGATGATATTACAAATTACTATAAGTTAGACACAATTGTTTGGAAACGCACTAGTATTCAAGCTACCGCAGAAACTCTAGCAACTTCAGATATAATTGCATTCAGCACCTATGTCTGGAATAAAAACTATAATTACGCACTTGCCGAAAAAATCAAAAAAATAAATCCTTCTGCCATAATGATATTTGGCGGACCTGAAATACCTATTACCAAGCCTGATCTTTTTAAATCTTATCCTTTTATAGATTATGTTATTAAATCAGAAGGAGAAATCGTTTTTAAAGAACTTTTGATTGCTTTAAAGAATGACGGACCAATACAGTCTATTCCTGGCATACAGATAAATGTAGCAGGTAAAGTTGTAGATACTGGAAACTCCGTAAGAATATCGGATCTTGATTCTATACCAAGCCCTTACTTAGCAGGAGTTTTTGATAATATAGTATCAAGCACAGAAAATGTTGAATGGAATGCTACACTTGAAACCAACAGGGGTTGTCCATATGCATGCACATTTTGTGATTGGGGCAGTCTCACTTATAACAAAGTGAAAAAGTTTAATCTAGAAAGAGTGTTTGCCGAACTGGAATGGATAGGAAGAAATAAGTGTGGATTTGTAAGTATCACAGATGCTAACTTTGGAATGTTTGTTGAGAGAGATAATCTAATTGCAGATAAGTTATTAGAAGTGCAAGAAAAATATGGGTATCCTTATACTTTCTCTGTTGCATGGGCAAAAAATCAAAAAAATGAAGTAGTAGACATTGTAAAAAAATTAATAAGAAGTCCCAAATTTAACCAAGGGCTAACTGTTAGTGTTCAAAGTATGGATTTAGATGTTTTAGAAAATATAAAAAGAAAAAATCTCGATCAACACAAGATTGAAGATATATTTGCATTGTGTGATAAAAATAATATTCCTGTTTACACAGAGGTTATTTTAGGTCTGCCCGGCGAAACCGTAGAAACCTGGAAGGAAGGATTTTGGAAACTTTTTAGGGCAGGTAATCACACCGGTATAACAATTTTACATGCACAAATGTTACAAAATGCAGAAATGAATCTAGGACAGAAAGAAGAACATAAAATTCAATCAAGACCTGTCTATGACTATATGAGTGGAAGTTATAATTTTGATGAATTGAAGGAATCAGTCGATGTGGTGGTTTCTACAAAGGATATGTCAACTGAAGAAATGTTAGAAGCACATGCCTTCAGTTGGTTTATTAACACCTTCCATATAAATGGGCTAACCACATACATAAGTAGATATTTTCAAAAACATAGAAACATAGATTATAAAGAGTTTTATGAAAATTTATACAACTTTTTAAAACAAGATGAATGGTTTGAGACTGAAAGAAACTACATTAAGAAATATTATCGCAATTGGATGTTTGACGGACAAATAAATCATCCAGATATTTCAAACATTGAAGTTCATGGCTGGAATTTAGTGCATAGAACAACATTAAACATTCATGCATTTAACAAGTATGAATATGTATTTTCATTAATTGAAGAATTTCTGAATAAAAATTTTCCCTCGGAAGAAAATCAAGAATTACTTGACTTTCAAAAACACTTTGTAATAGACTATAATAAAGTTAAGAATTATCCTATACATAGGAAATATCAGTATGATTTTTTAGGAAATCTGTTAGACGATTTACCACTACACAGTGAGTGTGAATATAAGTTTGATTTTTTAGAGTCGAAAGATATTACAATAGAAAGATTTTTAGAAAATATCTATTTTAGTAGAAGACGTAATTTTGGTAAAGCATGGGTTGGAAAAATAGAATGAATATTGGTTACATAGGTATTGGAAAATTAGGAATGCCTTGTGCAGAAGCAATAGTTGAAAAAGGGCATACTGTAAGGGGTTATGATATAGAACAGTGCGAAAGCAACCTAGTAAATATTGTTCCATCAATTAAAGATGCATGCACTGACACAGATATTGTATTCGTAGCAGTTCCAACACCGCACGATCCTGATTATGACGGTCGATCTCCTACGGCTCATTTAGAACCGAAAGATTTCAGCTATGAAATTGTAAACGATGTGCTTAAAGAAGCAAACAAACACATGACTAAAGATCAATTGTTAGTGCTTATATCCACTGTTCTCCCAGGAACGGTTCGAAGAGAGTTTGTGCCTAAAATAAACAATACTAGATTCGTATATAATCCTTATCTTATAGCTATGGGTAGTGTAGCTTGGGACATGGTAAATCCAGAAATGATTATGATCGGAACCGACGACGGTGCTGAAACCGGCGATGCTAAACAACTTGTAGAATTTTACAATACCGTTATGGAAAATAAACCAAGATATGTAATAGGAACATACGACGAGTGCGAGTGCATAAAGGTGTTCTATAACACGTTTATAAGCACTAAAGTGAGCCTTGTTAACATGATTCAAGATGTCGCAATGCAACAGGGCAATATTAATGTAGATGTCGTTACAGACGCTTTAGCGCAGTCTACGATGCGGATTATGAGCCCCCAGTATAT
>Ga0102930_1000305_pt1 | contig 16542 bp, 15 predicted proteins | sample SalPon1_B_H2O_MG_FD_84514 | JGI IMG/M metagenome (GOLD analysis project Ga0102930, IMG submission 84514) | Salt pond water microbial communities from South San Francisco under conditions of wetland restoration - Salt Pond MetaG R1_B_H2O_MG | ecosystem: Environmental > Aquatic > Non-marine Saline... | reverse complement strand
TTTTGCATATGCGCTTGGGTGCTTGGTTCGAGCAAGAAGTTCGCGACCACTTTGGCGCCAGCGCGGTGGGCGGCGTTGTATGGAATAGCAACAAAGCTCACGTTGCCAAGGCTACCGCCGTCGGGCACAAAAACGCGCGCCGTTGCCGGCAGTGAACCCTGCCGGATGCCCGCGGCTGCAGCCGCCGGGTCAAAGGCCATAGCGATATCGATTTCGCCATCATTAAGCATTTGCCGTTGAATGGATTCATTGGCCGGAAATGCTTGTCCAGATCGCCATAAGTGTGGCTTAAGCTCATCGTACCAACGCCATAGGGGTTCGCTGGCTTGGGCAAAGCGCGCTTCAGTCGCAGGCTGCTGGAGCAGGCTAGGCTGGGCCGTGAGCTCGATAAGGGCTTGTTTTAAAAAGCTTGCGCCCATGAAATTGCTGGGGTTGGGATGGGTTAAGCGGCCTGGATTGGCTTTGGCCCAGGACACAAATTCGGCCATTGTTTTTGGCGGTGAGGGGACGCGAGCGCTATCGGCAATAAACACCAATCGCGCTAATCGCCAGGGGCTCTCGAGGCCGTCGACTGGCTCGGTGAAATCCACCACGTTGGCTGAACCCGGGGTTCGATCTAAGTAGCGCGCGTTGGGTAGTTGATCAACAAAGGGCCCATGCAACAGGTCTTGGTTTTTCATTGCGACAAAGTTCGGTCCATTAATCCAGATGAGATCGACCGATCCATTGTCATTTATACCCGCGCTTTTTTCGGCTAAGACACGGCTAACCGCCTCGGCGGTATCAGTGAGCTTGACCTGTTGAATGCGCACATTAAAGCGCTGTTCAGTCTGCTCACCCACCCAGCGAATGAAGGCGTTGGTGCGCGCATCACCGCCCCAAGCATTCCAATAAACGGTTTGCCCAGCGGCTTGATCGAGTGTGTCTTGCCAGCTTTGCGCCCAGCCGCTGCCGGTGCTGCACACGATGAGCAATAAGCCAATCACTAGTTGCTGCATAACACGCACTCCGATTCACTTTCTTGGTTAGTTCGGTTCGACGGGTGGCACAAACACCCGCCAGCCCTGCCAGAGCCGGCTGGCCGTTGTCAGGGCGCAGGCAATGGCAAAGCCATAGGCAATAACGCTGAAATGCTGGGGTAGCAGGCAAATCAGCACAAATAGTCCAATCGTCTCGGCGCCCTCGGTTAGGCCGCCTAAATAGAAGATGCCTTTGGTGGGGTAAGCCGCCGGGCGCATGCCGCGTTGCGCGGCGATAATGGCAAAGGCCAAAAACGAAGTGCCTGTGCCGATAAACGCCGCCATTAACACCGCCGCGGCGAGGGCGTTGGCAGTCGGGTCAGCGAGTGCAAACCCCAGCGGCACGGCGGCATAGAACAAAAAATCCAAGGCAATATCCAAAAATGCCCCGCGATCGCTTGGCGTTGTTTCGCGCGCAATCGCCCCGTCGAGGCCATCCAGCAACCGATTGATAAGAATTATAATCAACGCAAGCCAATAGGCTTGAGCGGCCAGCGCTGGCAGTGCGAGTAGGCCAATGCCAAAGCCAACCAACGTGGTGGTATTGGCGCTGATGCCACGAGCCGCCAACCCCCTGGCCACCGGTTGTAGCAATCGGCGTTGCAGGGGGATGAGCGCGGCATCAATCATGCGAGCAGCGAGGCTCCCAGTGGGTGATCAAGCCTGCATGCGCTTGACGATTGCCTCGCCGAACTGTGAACAGCTCACCTTCGTGGCGCCATCCATTAACCGCGCAAAGTCATAGGTGACGTTTTTGCTGGCAATGGCGGCATCCATACCGACTAAGACCAAATCAGCGGCTTCAATCCAGCCAAGATGGCGCAGCATCATTTCGGCCGACAAAATAATTGAGCCTGGGTTGACCATGTCTTTACCGGCGTATTTGGGTGCGGTGCCATGGGTTGCTTCAAACACCGCGTGGCCGGTTTGCTCGTTGATGTTGCCACCCGGGGCAATACCAATACCGCCCACTTGGGCGGCCAGGGCATCGGAGAGGTAATCGCCATTGAGGTTCATCGTGGCAATGACTTCAAAGTCGGTTGGGCGGGTGAGGACTTGTTGCAGCGTAATGTCAGCAATGGAGTCTTTAATCAAAATACGCCCAGCCGCGACCGCGGCATCTTGCTCGGCATTCGCGGCCTCTTGGCCTTTTTCGGCCACCGTGCGCTCCCACTCGCTCCAGGTGTAGGTTTGCTCAGGAAACTCCCGCTCGGCCAAGGCATACGCCCAGGTGCGAAAAGCCCCTTCGGTGTATTTCATGATATTGCCCTTGTGGACAATAGTTACCGACTGGCGGTTGTTGTCGATGGCATAGCGAATCGCGGCACGCACCAAACGCTCGGTGCCCTCGCGCGAAATCGGCTTAATACCGAGACCACATTCGTCATCAAAACGAATGTTGGCGTATTGGGCCGGGAAGTTTTCGGCCAGGAGTTTTTTCAAGCGGGTGTTCTCTTCAGACCCTGCTTCAAACTCAATGCCTGCGTAAATGTCTTCGGTATTCTCGCGAAAGATCACCATGTCGACTTGGTCGGGTTTTTTCACCGGTGAGGGCACCCCCTCAAACCAGCGCACCGGGCGCTGGCAGACATACAGATCAAGCACCTGCCGCAGCGCCACATTCAGCGAGCGAATACCACCGCCTACGGGCGTGGTCATTGGGCCTTTAATTGAGATGAGGTACTGGCGAATGGCATCGACCGTCTCATCGGGTAGCCACGAGCCCACGGTGTTGTTGGCTTTTTCGCCAGCCAGTACTTCCATCCAATGAATTTTCCGGCTGCCGTTGTAGGCCTTCTCAACCGCGGCATCAACAACACGCTGCATAACCGGCGTGATATCAATGCCAATGCCATCCCCTTCAATAAAGGTAATGATGGGGTTGTCGGGGACATTGATCACGCCGTCTTTTAGGGTGATGGGCGCGCCATTGGCGGGTACTTGCGGGCTGCTCATGAGGGTCTCTCTCTTGGCTAATCAATAACTAATAACAATGATCATTTTCCCATATTCGCCGCGCCGAGGACAGTCACCGGCGGGCGTGGAACTTCTCTACGCGCTGTATTGACCCACGTGTAGAGCAAGACCTAGGTCCTGTCGCTGAAATAGGAGTGACGATTTGGCAAGCCCCTACAATGTTTTTATTTTTGGATTGGATGATTTTCATCGCGCCCAGCTAGCAACAATCGATCAGTCTGATCGGTTTAATTTTGAGCAGTTGCTAGCCCATGATGAGGCCATTCACCCCGAACAATTTCCGGTGGATGAAATGCTGGCTAAAAGCCAGCGGGTGTTACAGCAGTATTCCGGGTCGGTGGATGCGGTTTGCACGTACTGGGATTTTCCCACCAGTACGTTAGTGCCCATACTGCGCGAGCAATTTCATCTGGCCGGCGCTGATCTCTCAGCGGTGCTGAAGCTTGAGCATAAGTATTGGGCCAGACTCGAACAACAAGCGGTGGTGCCGTCACTCATCCCCGAATTTTGTGCCATTGACCCCTTTGCCGATGACCCCCGCGAGACGTTAACGCTCGACTATCCGTTTTGGTTAAAGCCGATTAAAGCCCATTCCTCGTATTTGGGTTTTAAAATTCATAACGATCGCGAATGGGCGCATGCCATCGAGCAAACGCGCGCGGGCATTGCACAGTTTGCAAAGCCGTTTAATGAAGTACTGGAATTTGCCGACCTGCCCGAGTCGGTTGCGTCGATTGGCGGCTATCACTGCATTGCCGAGGGCATTATTAGCGCGGGCCAGCAGTGCACGTTAGAGGGTTACGTGCATCAGGGCGAAGTCGTGGTGTATGGCGTGGTTGATTCGGTGCGCGGTGGGCGTCATCGCTCGAGCTTTCAACGCTATCAATACCCCTCAATGCTGCCAGCACGAGTGCAGGCGCGCATGATCGAAGCGGCAACCCAAGTCATTCAACACGCGGGCTATCAAGACGCGCCGTTTAATATGGAGTTTTTCTGGCACCGCTCGCGCGATACGTTGGCGTTATTAGAGGTGAATGCGCGTTGTTCAAAATCGCACTCACCCCTATTTCACTTGGTCGATGGGGCCTCGCACCTGCAGGTCATGGTGAATTTAGGTGTGGGTCTCGCGCCGGCTTTTCCCGCTCGCCAAGGGCAATATCCGATGGCGGCTAAATTTATGCTGCGTGAGTTTCAACCCGGCGTGGTGAGTCGTGTCCCTAATGCCGATGATATTGCCAAGCTCTACGCGCAATTTCCTGAAGCCCAGCTGCATGTCCATGTGCAAGCCGGCCAAGACCTAAGCGCGTTGCGGTTTCAGGACAGCTATAGCTTTGGTCTTGCTGATTTGTTTTTGGGCGCAGATAGCCAGCGTGAGTTGCTTGATAAGTACGCCCAGGCGCAAGCGATTTTGGGTTTTGAGGTCGCCCATTACTCCTCAGCGGCGTAGCGCTGGCTAAGCATTGGGCCAACCGCTTTCCAAAAGCGAAAAAAACCATGCGTGGCATGCGGCCAAACCTCCACATCCCACGCGCGGGGCACCGATTCAAGCTGAATGTCGACTGCCGCCAAGGCTTTGGATAATGCGTTAATAGCATCGGCGGTTGGGCCGGTCGGAACCCATGGCGTTAACCAATGCGTAACGCCGGTTTGGCGCATCGCTTCAAGCACATGGGTTTGCGCTTGGGCGGTGTCAATGGCCATCGGGGCGATGTCTGTACTGCTTTGGTTGCGGGTTAGCGCATCAACCAATCCGGCGTGAGCAAACGCACTGACCTGTGTGTTGACCGGCGCATCGCTGCGGCACTGGGTTGCCTGCACCGCAATCGTGCTAGCCCAAGCGGGTTGGCCAAACAAAGACTCGGGCATTAAGTCCTCCTCGGTAATGAGCAACCCCGTGTTGGCGCTGCACTGCCAGTTCACGGGTAGGGGCGCTGGTCCCAGAGGCGGGCGTTCGACGCCTTCGGGGGCCGGTGCCTCGGTGGCCAAGGTCTCGCCCGGGGAAAAACGCTGTTGGGTGTAGCGTTCGATATTGCTCGCGCGGGCTAAGTAGGTTTTGCCCGGCGTGTGGTATCCGGCAATCCATCGCCACGACAGCGTATTCGACGCCGGATCACCGTCGAGTAGATGACGCAAAAAAAAGTCAGCCCCCAATGCCCAAGGTAAGCCCAGGGTGAAGACCCAAATACTCGCAAACCACATGCGGGCGTGGTTGTGTAAATAGCCGTAGGTGGTTAGCTCATGGACCCATGCATCAAAACACGCAATGCCGGTTTGCCCCAGCTCTGCGCGCTCGAGCTGCTGGCTAAGATCGCGAAAGCGCTCATAGTGCGCGCGTTGAGCGTGGCGCTCGGCAACATAGTCGTGCCAATGCACCGGCCGGCGCTCGAGAAAGCCCTTCCAGTAAGAGCGCCAGCAGACCTCTTGCACAAACTTTTCAGCGTTGTCTAGGCCATGTGCGTTGATGGCCGCTTCGATGACCTCGGGCTCGAGCAGTAAGCGATGACGCAGCCACGGTGACAGCTTGCTGACTCGGTTATCCCCTTGGGGGCCAAAATCGGTATTGCGCCACTGCGTGTAAATCGATCCGGTCAGGGGCAGGCTATGGGTTAGTTGAGACAGACCAGCTGTTCGAGTGGCTGTGGGATTATTCATAAACGTTCAGCCTCTAAGAGTTGGCGCTTTCGTGCGGTGCCACCCAGGTATTGGCCGTAGCGGCCGTCGCTGCGAATTATACGATGGCAGGGCAAAATAACGGGTAAGGGGTTGGCTGCCACGGCACTAGCCACCGCGCGAATCGCCTTGGGTCGACCTATGCGTTGGGCAAGGCCAGCGTAGCTTACACGCTCGCCGGGTTGAATCGTGGCTAACGCCTGCCAGACTTGGCATTGCAAATCAGTGCCCAGCAACAAGACCACCACATGGGTGCTGGGTTGATACCACGGTGCTGGTAGGGGTTGCTGCGCTGCGGCCTGTTCGCCGCTAAATACCGCGCGCAACAGCCCCGATGCCGTTCCGGTTAGGGTAAGGCGCCCAAACGGCCCATGCCAGTAACGCGTCATCAGCGCTTGCGTGCCGGCAAACCCCGGGTCGATACGTTGGCACTGGGGTGTCACGGGGTGGCTTGGGCGATTTAAATTGGCCAATGGGCTCCTCCCAACGCACACTCCGCGTTATCCTAACGTTAAAACCGTTGACCAAGAAACGACAACAGGAGCCTTACATGGCCGATAACGCCAAGCCTTGGGCAAAGCCCATGCCAGATGCCCAGTTTAAGCTGATGCACGACATTCTTGCTGCTCCCAGCCCCATTGGGCTTGAAGGCGCAATGACACACGGCGTGCTTAAACCCTACTTTGAGTCAATCGCCCCAAGCGGTTGGTCAGTGCAGGCATTTCGCGGCCACGCCGGGGTGGTTTTAGACACCCACCCAGGGCGTGATGATTTGTTTACCGTGATGGTGATTGGGCATGCCGATAAAATTCGTATGCAAGTGCGCAGTATCGGTGAAGACGGCAAAGTGTGGATTAATAGTGATTCCTTTTTGCCCACCACACTGATTGGTCATGAGGTTAGTGTCTTTAGTGAAGACCCCAATGCGCCCGGGGCTTACCGACGCCTCGATGGGGGTACGGTCGAAGCCTTAGGCGCGATTCACTTCGCCGATCCAAAATTGCGCAGCGGTGATAAAGGCGTTCGCAAAGAGCAGCTTTACTTAGAGCTGCAAATTCACGGTAAAGACAAGAAAAAGCAAATTGAAGCACTGGGTATACGCCCAGGCGACAGCATTTTAATGAATCGCCCGATTCGTCGGGGGTTTGGGCCGGATAGCTTTTATGGCGCATATCTAGATAACGGCCTGGGCTGCTTTGTTGCCGCCGAAGCCGCGCGACTCGTTGCCGAGTCGGGCGGAGCCAATAACATTCGAATGTTATTTGCCGCGGCCACCTATGAAGAGATTGGCCGATTTGGCAGTCGAGTACTGGCCAGCGAAATGCGTCCTGATGCGATCATTGGGGTTGATGTCAATCACGATTTCGTCGCCGCCCCAGGCATTGGGGATAAGCGCATGAGCCCAGTGGAAATGGGTAAGGGCTTTACCATGAGTGTGGGCTCGATTGTCAGCGAACAACTCAATCAGCGCATTGAGACTGTCGCACGGCAACAGGCGATCCCGATGCAGCGCGATGCGGTGGGCGCAGATACCGGAACCGACGGGATGGCCGGTGTCTTAGGCAATGTGGACTGTGTGGCCACCTCAGTGGGGATGCCTATACGCAACATGCACACGATTTCTGAGAGTGCTTGCACTGATGATGTCTTGGCTTGCACCCATGCAGTGGCTGAAACGCTCAAGGCGCTCGACGCCGAAGAAACCCAGCCCGGGCACCTAAGTAATGCGTTTAAGGCTGGGCATCCACGGCTTGACCAAGCCGCCGCCTTGGGCCATTCGGGCAGTGGCGAGCCTTCCGCTTAGTCGTTGGACTGACCGGTGAGTGTGCTGAGGTGTTCATCGATCCACAGGATTCGGTCTGCCCGAGCCTGTAGGTCGGTGGCCACCCCGGTGCTAAAGACAGCCAGTTCAATGTCTTTGCCCGATTCGGATAAATGCTCAACCGCATCGAGCAAATCCGCATCGCCGGATGATAAGACGAGGCTGTCGTAGCGCTCACGGTGAATTAACGCCAGCGTGGCAAGGCCCACATCAACGCCCATTTGGCGTTGATTAAAGAGTCGGTGGTCGGTGCCGCCGTGCGGGCAGGTGACATCCACTTTCGTGCCACAGTCAGCACACCAAGCATTACGAACACGTTCTTGTTTGAGGCCATAGAGCCGAACAATGAGGTTAGGCCCGTTGGGCACAGCGGTTTGTAGCCAACTATGAAATCTATCGCGGCCTTCGTTGGGCTCATCTTGCGCAGAGTTTAAAAAATATCCGCGCCACAATGGGCCGAGTTGATCTTCAATGAGTTGTCGCAAGCGCAAATAGTCAATGCGGCGCTGGGCGCCAAGCAAGGCCAGGTTGTTGGCATGAATATAACTTGCATCGATTAGCCAGAGTCTGCGCATAAGGGACTTCCATAGAGTGAACAAGGCAGGCAGGTTAACGCAATGGCGAATGCTGAGCACTGGATAGGGCTGGCGGGCGCGTTAATGATCGGTTTGGTGATCGGTCTTGAGCGTGGTTGGCAGTTGCGTGGCCTGGCTGATGGCACGCGCGTGGCGGGGCTGCGCACGTTTGCGTTAATCGGCTTATTGGGTGGGGTGACCGGGCAAATTGCCGAGTCTATGGCTGCGCCCGTGGTCGCGGTTGGTTTAGCCGGGCTTGCGCTGCTGCTAGCGCTTGGTTATTGGCGCTTTGGGCGTAATCGCCAGAGCTTGGGTATTACCACCGAGGTGGCCGCGTTATTAACCTTTTTACTGGGGGTTTTGGCTAGCGCGGGGCAGCCGCTCTTAGCCGTGGCCGGTGGTGTGGTTAGCGCGGTCTTGCTGGGGTTTAAGCCGCGTTTACATGCGCTAGTGAAACAAATTGACGCCCCGGAATTGCGCGCTATCTTGCAGCTTGCGCTCATTAGCGCCGTGATCTTGCCGCTATTGCCCAATAGTGGCTACGGGCCATGGGATGTGCTCAACCCCCGGCAGCTATGGCTCATGGTGGTGTTAATTAGTGCGATCGGATTTGTCGGGCATTTTGCCGTTCGACTTGTCGGCGCGCAGCGCGGCGTAATGCTCACCGGGTTATTTGCCGGGCTCGCCTCATCAACGGCCCTAACGCTCACCCTCTCGCGAGCAGCACGTGAGCAACCGGCGTTTTCCCGCGTTTTTGCCGCCGCCGTCGTCCTGGCCAGTACGACCATGTTTCCTAGGCTATTGGTCTTAGTGGGGGCGGTTTCGCCGGCATTGTTGCCGCGCATTCTCATGCCTGTTGGGGTGATTACTGTGGCAGGCATTATCGCAAGCCTGGCGTTAGCGCTGTATGCCAAGCAAGGTCGCACCTCGCTCAGCCAAGCGCCGATGCAAAAGCCTTTTGCCCTCGCCACAGCGCTGCGCTTTGCACTCTTGCTGACGCTGGTCATGGTGGCGGCCGAGGCGCTGCGGCGGTATGCCGGGGATGTCGGTGTTTATAGCGTGGCGTTTATCTCGGGGCTGACCGATGTCGATGCGATTACGCTATCGATTTTGCAAATGGTTGAGCGTGAATTAGCGCCAAACGTTGCCGAGCAAGCTATTCTTATTGCCGCTTTGGCGAATACGACAGTTAAGATGGGGCTTGCGGTGGTTATTGCACGCGGGCGAATGGGTTGGCTGGTCGGTGCAGGATTAGGCCTTGTGATTGTCACGGGGCTTTTGTGGGTGGGTTTATCACTGTGGTGATAACCCTTGGTTTTTAAGGGGGTTCGGGTGTGATTAAACAAATCCTACTCACCGCGGCAGTGACGGCATTGGTGATTTTGGTGGTTCAGGCTAGACGTCGGCGCGGTCAAGTCAGCCAAGCCAATGCGCCGGCGGCACAGCTGACACCGCAAGCCATTGCCGGTTGGGTGTTAGTGGTGCTGATGGTCAGTGCAGCTGTCGGTGCGGTGTTTTTGCACAACAATTAAGCGTTTCGTCGCGCCTCATAGGCTTCGATGATGCTATCCATGGCGGTCTGATCATATTCACGCAGACCGCTGACCACCATTTTTTTCGAACAAACGCCAATCGGCTTTTGTGCCTGAGTCATAGCAAAGTCAAATTGCACATCGCCGCGTTTGCCGTTAACCGCGAGTCTCGCGTCGTTGAGCGTTAGGTTGACCTGCTGTTGTGGTGTTTGGTCGAGGTGGATCGTCATACTGTCGTAGACCACCAGCGGCCGTTCAGGGTTAAACATGACGTTTTGGGCTTTGAGCAGCGGTTGCAGCAGCCCCGGAAAGCTCTCACCTGAGCAGGCCACATAGGCTTTAATAAAATCACTGATCATCTCAGCCGATGCGCTGACAGGGTGGCGGCGGCTAACGCTGACATAGGGTTTGCCGCTGTCACTATTAATCGCAAACGCCTCCCCAGGAGTGGCTGGAAAGTGCAGTGCAGTGTCTGCCCGAAGCATGCCGTTAAAGGTAATCTCCATATCCTTTGCCAGCCCATAACGTGTGGTAATGAGCGCAAACAACAGATCGCCGGGCACACAAAAACGCGGCGCGTCGACATCGTGGATGGGGTTATGGTCACCGGCAACTTCTTTAGCAAAGCGGCTGCCTTGGGCGGCCGAAATGCGAATGTGGTGGTCATCGGCGTCATAAAAGCCGCTGAGTAATTGCTCGGGCGTCGTGGCGAACGGGTTCATGAGTATTGAGTGGTCTTAGTGGTGAAAATTAAAGCGTCGTGGTTATCTTACAGATCTTTTTAGGGTTGCGTGGAGCCTGTTCATATTGCGTGGTGTGCGGCATGTTGGCACCATTAAAGCGCGATCGAACATAAACCGAACATTAGACCATTGAGCTGATTAGCCTGGGGAGAGCAACGTTTCATGGGTGCACTAGATCTTCGCGCGATCGGAATAACTCAACCCCATGTATTGGCTAACCCATCAATCGAGCGGCTGTATGAACACGCGCTGGCCAGCGATGACGGCAGTGTCATCGCCGACTCCGGCGCGCTGATTGCTTATTCGGGTGAGCGCACCGGCCGTAGCCCAAGCGACAAGCGCTTGGTGGAGGAGCCAGACAGTCAAGCCGATGTTTGGTGGGGGCCGGTTAATCAGGCGCTATCGCCCGATAGCTTCGCCCAAGTTCGCAGCCAAGCGATTGAGCATCTCAATACGCGCGAGCAAATTTACGTTGTCGATGGGTACGCCGGCGCAGATCCTGCCTCGCGTGTTGCCATTCGCGTGATCTGCGAGCGGCCTTACCACGCGCTTTTTATGCGCAATATGCTCATCCTGCCAGAAACGCTAGGCGAGCCTGGGTTTAGCACGCCTGATTACCACATTATTAACGCAGGCCGCTGCAGCGCAGACCCGCGCATTGACGGAGTCGACTCCACCACCAGTGTGGCGCTGAGCCTGGCACAGGGTGAATTGGTCATATTGGGCACAGAATATGCCGGTGAGATGAAAAAAGGCGTGTTCACGCTAATGAACTATCTCATGCCAAAGCACGATATTTTATCCATGCATTGTTCCGCCAACGCCAGTGAATCCGGTGATGTGGCCTTGTTCTTTGGCCTCTCGGGTACGGGCAAAACCACGCTGTCGGCTGATCCGCGTCGGGCCCTCATTGGGGATGATGAACATTGCTGGGGTGCGCAGGGAATCGCCAACATCGAGGGTGGCTGTTACGCCAAAGTCATTGATTTATCCGAACAGGCCGAGCCGCAGATCTACCGAGCCATCCGTCGGGGAGCCGTGCTTGAGAATGTGGTCAGTGACCCGGTGACCGGGGTTGTGGATTTCTCTAGTAATGCGCTCACCAGTAATACGCGCTGCGCTTATCCACTGTCGCATATTGATAATGCCGAGCGCTCCGGTCGAGGCAAGGCACCGAGTAACATTATTTTGCTCACGTGTGATGCGTTTAGCGTGTTGCCGCCCGTTAGCCAACTCAACCCCGCGCAAGCGATGTATCACTTTCTTAGTGGATATACCGCCAAAGTGGCCGGCACTGAGGTGGGAGTGAGTGAGCCGCAGGCGACTTTTTCGGCCTGTTTTGGTGCGCCTTTTTTAGTTTGGCACCCCACGGTCTATGCGCGCATGTTGGCTGAGCGGATTAACGCGTCTAATGCGCAAGTGTGGATGGTCAACACCGGGTGGATCGGGGGTGCCTATGGCACCGGTGAACGCATTTCGTTAAAAGACACCCGAGCGATCATCGACGCCATTCATAGCGGCGAGCTGGCTCGCGCGCCAAAACAAAAAGACCCCGTCTTTGGCGTTGCTGTCCCCAGCCAATGCCCGGGCGTTAACCCGGCCATCCTTAACCCGGTGACGGCTTGGCCAGATTCAAAAGCCTATTGCGAGGCCGCTGTCGATCTAGCCGAGCGCTTTGCCCGTAATTTTGAAGCCTACGCTGACGTTGCCGAAACGGCAGTTATCAGCGCCGGACCCCTTCAAGCCGATGCCATTCGGCAGCATTTTCAGCAGCAGCACGCCTCGGCAAGCGCTTAAGCCGTTAAGACTTAAGCGCTGCGCGCGGCCTCAATCCATTGGCTGACCTGCGCTTCTGAGACAACCGCTTTGTCGGCCTTGAGCTGCGTGGTGAGGGTTTTCGCATCGGCAGCGGCAAGATCGGCCGGGGTGGTAATGCCAATGGCGCTTAGGCGTTTTTGCATCGCCGGGCCAATGCCTTTAATGCCAGTTAAATCGCTACCCGCATGCTTAGCCGGGGCCGGTTTAGGCTGTGGGCTGGGTGCTGCGGCCGCTGGCTTGGCTTGATTGGGTGTCGCCTGGGCGGGTTTCGCAGTGGATGCCGGGCTGCTGGGCTTTGTGTCTTCATTGTTGGGTAGCCACCACGTTGCCAGCTTCATCCAACGTCGCATTAAATCATTCCACATCACCGTTACTCCTTGTTGCGTGTTGACGGTTCGCTATCATCCCGGTCGATGCCCAATGCCGCAAGCGTTTGTGAATCGGGGTAACCATCGGCACTCAAGCCTTGAGTTGTTTGAAAGGCTTGCAGCGCTGCGCGCGTCGCCGGGCCGATGCGCCCATCAACGCTGCCGGCGTCATGGCCTTGCTGGTTGAGTACTTGTTGTATTTGTTTGACCTGCTCAATGCGCAAAGGCGGATCATCGGGCGGTGGGTTGTACAGTGGGCCAGCACCAATGAGCCGATCAGCTAAGTGTCCAACCGATAGCGCATAAAACCGCGAGGGGTTCCAGCGCATAATCACATCGAAATTGGCATAGGTTAAAAACGCAGGGCCACGCCGGCCGGCCGGCAAGAACAAGGTTGCCTCAATGTCTGTATCGGCCAGCGCGCGTTGGTTGGTCTGGCGCAGGCCTAGCGTTTGCCATTCGCGCACGCTGCGTGTGGTATCCAGAAGGCTGAAATCAAAACTCTCGGGCAAAACCACTTCGCGGCCCCAGCGCTCGCCGGCAACCCAGCCCCGTGCGCGCAGAAATGCCGCTGCCGATTCGGCGGCATCGGCAAAGCTTGCCCATAGATCAGCGCGCCCATCGCCATCGGCATCGACCGCATGATCACGGTAGACACTGGGTAAAAACTGAAAATTGCCCAACGCACCCGCCCAGGAGCCTTTGAGTTGCTCGGGGCGTAATGTGTTGGTGTCAACGAGTTCGAGCGCTGCAATCAATTGGTCGCGAAAGAAAGCGCCACGCCGGCGGTCGCAGGCCAATGTCGCCAGTGAGCGCACGGTCGACATCTTGCCGACATAGCTGCCGTAGTGGGTCTCGAGCCCCCAAAACGCGATGATATACCGCCCTGGCACGCCATATTGTTGCGTGAGTCGATCGAGCAAAGTTTGGTGACGGGCAAGCCGCGCTTGGCCTTGCTCGATGCGCGTGGCGGTGACCCGGCGGTTGAGATAGTCATGCAACGTGCTGGTGAATTCAGGTTGACGGCGATCCAGCTCAATAACTCGTGGGTTGGGGGTGAGCGATGCCAGTAGTTGTGTTGTGGTCTGGTCGCTGACACCGCGCTCACCGGCGGTTGTTCGAATATCGCGCAAACACTGATCAAACGATTTGACCTGCGCCATTGCGCTACTGGTCATTGAGATCAACAGCCAGACGACTATCAAGCGTAATGCAACCGCCATGTTTTATACCCTCCAAGCCCCCGCCGGACTAGTCTCGATGGTACCCTTAAATGCGGTTTAAAACCCAACTCGGAGAGATTTGTGCCGACGCTACTCATTTTGTTTGTCACGGTTCCGCTTGGGGAGCTGTTTTTATTAATCGAGGTGGGGCAGCGCATGGGTGCGCTACCCACCATTGCACTGTGCTTGCTCACCGCGATGTTGGGTACCGGCCTGCTGCGACAACAGGGCCTGCAAACACTGGCTCGGGCGCGGCATAACCTTGATCGCGGCGCCTTGCCCGCCATGGAGCTGCTCGAGGCAGTCGCTTTATTGATTGGCGGTGTGTTGCTGCTTACCCCGGGGTTAGTGACGGATGTTGTGGGGTTTGCTTGTTTGATCCCCATGACTCGGCATTTTTTGGTCCGCTTGGTTTTGGCGCGTCTTGCCGTTCGTGTGGGGCCATCCGGTCCGAGCTCAGGGTCTGGGCCAGGCGCTGGTCGTGAGGGCGATGGCTATACCATCGAGGGTGAGTATGAGCGGCGCGATCATCCGCGTGAGTAGTTGGGGTGCGGCGTTCTGATTAGCATTATTCAAATCCTTGCCCCGGTCGTATTGATTATCGCGATCGGCTGGGGGTTGTTGCGCGTTGGCTTTTTATCCAGCCTCGCGTTGGGCGATATTAATCGTTTGACCTACTGGGTTGGGCTGCCGGCCCTACTGATTGAGCGCATTAGCGGGGCAACGCCAGCGCTGGGTAGTGTGGGGAGCATGTTGGTGGTTTTAGTCGGTGGGGGCGTTGCCTGCATCGGCGCTGCTGCGGTTATTGCGTGGCTTTGGGGCATGCCAGCGCGCTCTAGCGTGACGTTTGTGCATGGCGCATTTCGCGGCAATCTCACCTTTGTTGGGTTACCAGTGGTTATTTATGCCTTTGCCGGCAGCCCAGACGCTGCTGCGGTCGAATCAGCGGCGCTGGTCGCTTTTGTGCCATTGGTTATTCTCTATAACGTCACGGCGGTGGTGCTCATGCAGCTGCCCGGGGGCTGGCAGCCAGTGGCTACACTCAAGCGGGTGGGCCAGGGCCTGTTAACCAACCCCATTCTACTGGCCACACTGGCGGGGATGGCATTGGCACTGCTGAACTGGGAATTGCCCTTGCTGGCTGATCGCACGCTCTCAGCGCTTGGGCAAATGGCCTTGCCATTGGCGTTGTTGGGTATTGGTGGCGGGTTGTACACCACCCGATTGCGCGGCCGCCAGCATTGGGCGGTCACCGCCGCGGTGCTTAAAACCAGTGTGGGGCCGGTGGTTGGCGCATTGTTGGGGATTTGGGTGGGGTTAAATGCCGAGGAGATGCGGCTTGCGCTCATTTTTTTGGCTTGTCCTACCGCCGCCGCGTCGTTTGTGCTGGTTCAACAAATGGATGGCGACTCAGCGCTCATTGCCAGCACCATTATGCTCAGTCACCTATTGGCTTTACCGGCGATGCTACTGGTCTTAGCGTTAACGGCCTGATCGAGCTCGGCTTCGAGGGCTTGCGCGGCGGCAGCACGCGGCGTGGCGAAGCCCGCGAGTAGCGTGTAGAACCACGGCGCAAAGTACAGCGTGAATAATGCCGCAATGCCAAGCCCACCGAATACCACCCAGCCAATCGCCGCGCGCGATTCGGCACCCGCGCCGGCGCTGATAATCAACGGTAAGCCGCCGAGCACCGTGGCCAAAATGGTCATCGCAATGGGGCGAAAGCGGATATGCGCACTGCCCATCGCCGCTTCACGGGCGCTTGCTCCGCGATCGCGCAATTGATCGGCAAATTCCACAAATAAAATGCCGTTTTTGGCCATGAGTCCGATTAATAAGATTAAGCCGATCTGTGAGTAGACATTGATGGTGGTTCCGGTGAGCGTGAGCGCAAAAACCGCAGCGGCAAGGCCAAAGGGGACGGTGAGCATCACCACAACCGCACTCATCAAGCTTTCAAACTGGGCGGTGAGCACAAGCAACACCACAATCAAGGCGAGCGCATAGGTTAAAAACACCTCGCGTTGGGTTTGCTCGAGGGTTTCAGCCTCGCCAAGTGTGAGTAGGCCCACGCTCTCAGGCAACATGCCATCGGCTAGGGCGCGTAAATCGCTGATTGCTAGATCGAGCGGGTAGTCGTCATCGATGGCTAAATCAATGTTGATCGCCCGGCGTTGCGCTTCGCGATCGAGCTCGGCGGCTACCCCTTCTTCGCGCAAGGTGATCAGCGCATCCAGCGGCACCATGGCGCCAGTGTCTGAGCGTATTTGGATTTGGCCAATATCGTTAGGGGTTTGAATAACGCCGCGCCGTGCCTCAACGCGCAACGCAATGGCTTGGTCGTCGATGTTTAAATCGACGACTTCAATGCCTTCTATCATCGCCTGAATGCTGTCTCCCAGCCCATTGAGATCAACGCTTAAGTCGCGTGCGCGTTGGCGGTCAATATCAACGCGCAATTGCGGCTGGGTTGGGGCATAAGAAATACGCGCCGAGCCAAACTGCGGTAATTGCGCATCGATTGCTTGGGTTAAATTCAGCGCGCTTTCGTAGAGGGTTTGGTAGTTATTGCCAAGCAGGGCAATTTCTAGGCCACTGCCGACCCCGCGTAGACCCAAACTATTCGGGCTGCCCACACGGATATTAACGCCCGGTAAATCATCTAACGCCGCGCGCACATCGGTAATGATGGCCGCTTGGCCACGGCTGCGCTCATCCCAAGGCACTAGGGGTGCGACGATTAACACCCGGTTGGGATCCCAGCGTCCGGCAATGGTAAATAACCGCGCGATTTC
>Ga0102930_1000304_pt1 | contig 16591 bp, 13 predicted proteins | sample SalPon1_B_H2O_MG_FD_84514 | JGI IMG/M metagenome (GOLD analysis project Ga0102930, IMG submission 84514) | Salt pond water microbial communities from South San Francisco under conditions of wetland restoration - Salt Pond MetaG R1_B_H2O_MG | ecosystem: Environmental > Aquatic > Non-marine Saline... | reverse complement strand
GCCGGTCATTTCGGAGTGTAGCTCAGCCTGGTAGAGCACTACGTTCGGGACGTAGGGGTCGTAGGTTCGAATCCTGCCACTCCGACCAAATTCCCCGGCCGGGGCCCCGTTTGGGGTCCCGGCCTTTTTGGTTTCGGGCACGAAGTTTTGTTGGTCGGGCCGATGACCTGGTCTACCGAGACGAATCGTAGGGATGTTCCCCTTGTTGTCTTGCCTCGCGAGCGTCGGGCGGCCGGGGCGAAGCGACAGGGACGTCGCTTCGAGGTTCGCCGCGACACGATGTCGCGTCGAACCGGCCCCGAAGAGCCGCTCGACGCTTGTGAGGCCGGGAGCCTCCCAAAGAGGCTCCCGGGTCCGTAGGACCAAGACACAGGGTGCCCTTCTTTTCGCCCCTTTTCTTGGGCAAGCAAGAAAAGGGGCTCGCACGCCCGGCACCGGGTGGTGAGTCAGTTGGCAAGCCCTGCCAGGCGTGCGAAAACGACCCACGTTGACCTGATCGTGAGGTTGCGGCGTCGAATAGGCGGTTAGCCAGGTTTCGCGCGCCTTGTTAGATGGGTGCTTTGAGCGTGACCGCGTTGGTAGCGCGCGAGTCGATTTTCTTGCTTGTCCAAGAAAACCGACGAAAAGAAGACACCCCGGTGCCTTGGCCCCTGCGGGCCTGATCGCCGCGGATTCCATCCGCGACGATCAGCCTCGCGAACGAGGGATTGCGGACGGGTCGGTTCGACGCCACATCCTGTCGCGGCGAACCTCTGGCCGGTGTCCATGCCGGCCAGACCCTGCAATCCCTCGCTCGCGAGGCAAGGCACAAGGGGGAATCCGCCTCTCCGTTGTCATGCCGGGGCGCTTGAAGGGTTTCAATCTCTCGGCGCCCCTTGCCACGCTCATTTGCGGCGCCGCCAACCGTTACGGCGTCGATTCCGATTGGAGACCACATGATCCAGTTGAAGTCCGTCTCCCTTCGTCGCGGCACGCAGCTGTTGCTCGAGGACGCCGATCTCACCCTGCTGCCGGGGCAGCGCATGGGCCTGGTGGGCAAGAACGGCACCGGCAAGTCCAGCCTGCTGGCGATGTTCGAGGGCGAGATCGCGCCGGACGCGGGCGATATCGAGTGGGCCGGCGGCCAGCGCATGGCGACCGTCGAGCAGGAGACGCCGGCGCTGGAGGCCTCGGCGGTCGATTACGTCCTCGACGGCGATCGCGACTATGCCCGGCTCAACGCCGCACTGCTGGAGGCCGAGGCCGAGAACGACGGCATGCGCATGGCGGAGATCTACCCCGAGTTCGAGGCGATCGGCGGCTTCACCGCCCGTGCACGGGCCGCGCGGCTGCTCGACGGGCTGGGCTTCGCCGCGGAGAGCATCGACCAGCCGGTGTCCAGCTTTTCCGGCGGCTGGCGCATGCGGCTGAACCTGGCCCGGGCCCTGATCGCCCCATCCGACATCCTGCTGCTCGACGAGCCCACCAACCACCTCGACCTCGACGCGGTCTTCTGGCTGGCCGACTGGCTGGTGAGCTACCCGGGCACGCTGATCGTGGTCTCGCACGACCGCGACTTCCTCGATCACGTCTGTACGCACATCGCACATATCGAGAAGCAGAAGCTCAACCTGTACACCGGCCACTACAGCGACTTCGAGGCGATGCGCGCCGAGCGACTGGCGCAGGATGCCGCCCTGGCGGACAAGATCGCCAAGGAGCGCGAGCGCCTGCAGGGCTTCATCGACCGCTTCCGTGCCAAGGCGACCAAGGCGCGCGCCGCGCAGAGCCGGGTCAAGGCGCTCGAGCGCCTGCCCACCATCGCCGCGAGCCACGCCGACCGCGACGACTTCTCCTTCTACTTCCCGACGCCGAAGCGCGCGCCGGACCCGATGGTCACCCTCGAGGACGTCGCGGTCGGCTACGACGGCAAGCCCCTGATCGAGCACGTCGGCCTGCAGGTGCGTGCCGGCGACCGCATCGGCGTGCTGGGCGCCAACGGTGCGGGCAAGACCACCCTGATCCGCGCGATCGCCGACGGCGAGCCCACCTGGATCGGCGGCGACCGCTTCGTCGCGCCCGGCGTTCAGGTGGGCTACTACACCCAGCACCAGCTCGATCAGCTCGATCCGCGCGACACGCCCATGATCGCGCTCGAGCGGGTGGCCGGGCGCGAGGGCACCACGCAGAAGTGCCGCGACTTTCTCGGTCGCTTCGGTTTCGTCGGCGACCGCATCTTCGAGTCGATCGAGCCGTTCTCCGGCGGCGAGAAGGCGCGCCTGGCGCTGGCCCTGCTGGTGTGGAAGGCGCCCAATCTGCTGATCCTCGACGAGCCCACCAACCACCTCGATCTCGCCATGCGCGAGGCGCTGGCCGAGGCGCTGCAGTCATTCGAGGGTGCGATCCTGGTGGTCTCGCACGACAAGAGCCTGATCGAGCTGGTCTGCGACCGCTTCTGGTGGGTGCGCGACGGTGAGGCGGTGCGCTTCGATGGCGACCTGGACGACTATCGCAATGCGGTCACCGAGCGTCGCCGCGCCCACAACCGCGAACAGGCGGCCCAGAAGTCCGACCAGAAAGCGGGCGAGAAGGCCGCCGCCCGCTCGGGCAAGAAGGCGCCGGTCGACAAGTCCGGCTGGGGCAAGCCCCGCGACAAGGCCGCCCAGGCGCGTGAACGCAACCGCCGCAAGCAGCTCGACCGGCTGGAACGCCAGGTCGACGAACTGGGCCAGCGACTGGGCGAGATCGACGCGGCGCTGGCCGACCCGGGGCTGTACGACGGGCAGCAGGACGAGGCGGTCGCCCGCCTGCAGGCGGAGCGCGCCGAGGTCAGCCAACGCCTCGAGGCACTCGAGACCGAGTGGCTCGAGCAACAGGAGGCCGGTTGAGGCCCGTTTCTGTCAGCCCCCGCCCGCGTCTATACTGCGCCGAGCGGACCGCCTGCCGGTAGGCGGTCCACGGCGAACGAGGAGCGGTCGCAGCATGGACAGGGAAGGCGCATTCGACATCCGCGAGCTGCCGGGCATGGCCGGCGGTCGTGCACCGGGTGGCCGGCCTTCACAGCAGGACGACCTGATCTGCCTGCATGACTGGCGCGAGGCGACGTCCCTGATGGTGCTCGCCGACGGCATGGGCGGTGACGGCGGCGGGGAGCTCGCTTCCGGCGGCGTGATCCATGCCGCCCGCGAGCTCTGGGACGAGCGTGCCTGGCGCGAGCAGCCCGGGGCCCTGTTTCTCGAGACGCTGTGCCAGTCGGCCCACGAGGAGATCCGGCGACGCAACAGCTGGGTGAGTGCCGAGCCGCATTCCACTGTGGTCGCCCTGCTGCTGCGCGACGGCCAGGCCTACTGGGCCCATGTCGGCGACAGCCGCCTGTATCGCTTTCGTGGCCGTCGCTGCCTGAGCGTGACCCGGGACCACAGCCTCGCCCGCCTCAAGCTCGATCGCGGCGAGATCCGCGAGGCCGACCTGGCACGCGACCCGGACCAGCACGTGCTCCTGCGCGGACTGGGCGGCAGCGCACCCCCGGAGGTCGAGCACGGTTACGCGCCGGTGCGTCCGGGCGACGGGTTCGCGCTTTGCACCGACGGGATCTGGGAGACCCTGGCGCCCGGCGAGCTCGCGGCCCTGCTGCGCGACCCCGATCTCTACCACGGCGTCCATGAGGGCCTGCTCCGCGGCAGCGAACGTGGTGGAGAGCAGGGGGACAACCTCGGCCTGATACTGGCCCGCTCCGAGGCGCCCGCGTCCTGGCTGGGGCGGCTGTTCGGCGGGCTCACCTTGACCTGATCCTGAAACGACCCGGCACGGGTGGGGACGATGACGAGAATGACACGGGGAATCCATATCGGCCGCGGCGCAGCGATCGCCTTGGTGGCGTCGCTCTTCGCTGGCTGCGCCCAGTTGCAATCGCTCGATGCGCGCCTGCAGGGCGATACGGTCGAGCCGGAGCCGGTGGAGGAGTCGTCGACGCCGTCCGAGACGTCGGGTGGAGCGGAGGAGGTCGCGGTCCGACCGCTCGACGCGATCCTCGCCGACCTGCAGCGGGGCGAGTACCGCCAGGGTCGGCGCGATCTCGACCGCTACCTCGAGCGGAACCCGGACGATGCCGTCGCCCGGGCGGTGCGGCAGCAGCTGACCGCCGACCCGGTGCAGGTGCTGGGCGAGGCATCGCACCGTTACGTGGTGCAACCGGGGGATTCGTACAGCGCCCTGGCGCAGCGCCACCTCGGGGACGCGGGCCTGTTCCTGATCCTGGCCCGTTACAACGACTCCACCGACCCCTCGGACCTGCGCGTCGGCGAAGCGATCCGGCTGCCCGGTGCCGAGGCGGGGGAGCCGGCCGCCGCACCGGCCAGCGACGAGGCGGGCGCGCCGGCGCGTCGTTCGCTGGACCCCGCGCCCCGACCCACTCGCGCCACGGCCGAGGCGCTGGCCCTGCCTAATGCACCGCTGCCTGCGGTGCGTGCGCCCGAGACGGACGACGGGCCGACGGCCGAGCAGCTCCAGCGGCGCGGCCTCGCCCTGATCGAACAGGGCGAGCGCGAGGCGGCACTGCGGCAGCTCGAGGCCGCCCTGGCACGCGACCCGTCGCTGGAGCCGGCGGCCACGCGTGCCCCGCAGCTGCGCGACGCGCTGGTCAACGACTATCACCAGCAAGCCATCCTCCGATACCGCAACCAGCGGCTCGACGAGGCGATTGCGCTCTGGAACCGGGTGCTCGCCATCGATCCGGCATTCGAGCCGGCGCGCAGCTATAGGGCCAGGGCCCGGGAACTGCAGCGTCGCCTGGAGGACCTCTAGGGAGTCCGCGTCGGGTCGGTCCCTTCCGCCTGCCCCTGGCTCGTTGGCGCTTCCGCCTCGGCGGGCGGCACGGGCGGTTCGATCACCTGTGTCGGATCCGTGGTGCCCGCGGAGGGCGGCGGCGTGGTCTCGCGCGGCGATGGCCGGCGGGCGAGTGACTCGGCCATCAGGTTGAAGGAGGTGAACAGCCTGCCGAACTCGTCGCGTCGGATCAGCCGGATGCGGTAGGCTAGGTCGCCACGCGCCACGCGCAGCAAGGCATCGCGCAGGACGTCCATCGGCGCGAGCAGACGACGAAACAGCCACCAGGCCGCCCCGAGCACCACCACCAGCGTCGCCAGCAGGGCAATCAGCATCGCCCCCAAGGTGGTGCGGTTGGCCGCCGCGAGGGGCGCGCTGTCCATCCCCAGGCGGACGGTGCCGATCGTGTGCGCCTGGTAGCGCACCGGCACGTCGAACAGGAGCATCTCGTCGGTCGTCTGCGGCATGACGCCGTGGTGGCTGACGATGTCGCCGTGCAGGCGACGCGTATCGCCGCCGTCCGGCAGGGGGCTGAGCGCCTCGCCGGCCTCCCCTGGTCGGGCGCTGGCAATGACCTGGCCGTCGCGGCCGGCGACCGCGAGGTAGCGGATCTGTTCGTTGCGCTGCATGTCCGAGACCAGGGCGCGGACCGCGACCCGGTCGTTGAGCAGCAGGTCCTCGGCGGTCTCGTGGGCGATGTTGCGTCCCAGCGAGGCACCGAAGTCGAGGGCCAGGTCGGTCAGCGCCTGGTCCTGCTTGACGTAGACCGAGGCCAGCCCCGCCAGCAGCGTCACGGTCAGGATGGTGCCGAGGATCGCGGCCCAGCGCACCCGCATGGGGAGGATGCGCGTGGCCAGCGGGTCGGCGCGCAACCGTTCGAGCTCGCGCCGCGCGTGGCGCAGGTCGTCGATCACCTCGTGGCCGTGTTGGTAGCGCTCCTCGGCGGCCGGCTGGAGCAGGCTGCGCGTGATCTCCAGCAGCACCTCCGGCGTGGCCGGATCACGCGGGGCCAGGAGCGGGTGCGGTCGATCGTGCCGCTCGGCCATCAGCCGGTCGATCTCCGATTCCCGCCAGGGCTTCTCGCCGCTCAGCAGCCAGAACAGCAGCACCCCCAGCGAGAACAGGTCGCTGCGCCCGTCGGTGGTGCCGCCGCGTAGCTGTTCGGGCGCCATGTAGGCGGGCGTGCCGGCGACCATGCCGTCGTGATGCTCGTCGCCGTCGGGCAGTCGCGCCACGCCGAAGTCGTTGACCTTCACGTGGGTCCAGCCCTCCACCAGGATGATGTTCTCGGGCTTGATGTCCTGGTGAACGACGCCGTGGCGATGGGCGAAGTCTAGGGCCGCGGCGATCTGACCCACCAGGTCGATCACGACCGCGACCGACGGGAAGCCCTCGCGGTCGACCCGGGCGGCGAGCGTTTCCCCGTGCAGGCGTTCCATGGCGATGTAGGGCCGGCCGTCCGCCTCGCCGACGTCGTAGATGGTGACGATATTGGGGTGGTTGAGCGTGCCGGCGGCACGGGCCTCGGTCAGGAAGCGACGCCGGTAGGCCTCGTCGCGGGCGACGTCGTCGCGCAGGCACTTGATCGCCAGGTGGCGATTGATGCTCGGATCGAACCCGGCGTAGACGGTCGACATCGCGCCCTCGCCGAGCACGCTCTCGATCCGGTAGCGCCCGATCGCGGTTGGCGAGCGGGTCTGGGTATCCGCGGACGTCACGGCGGGGTCAGGTGCCGATCAGGACGAACGCGATCAGCATCGCGGCCAGCAGCAATCCGCCTACCAGCCAGTGCCGCATCCCGATCCGCCGGTCGCCGGCCTCGCGGGTGAGGAAAACGAACTCGGCCTGGCCGAGCCGGACCCGGTCGCCGTGCTTGAGTGTCGCCTCGTGGACCCGCTGGTCGTTCACGAACGTCCCGTTGGTCGAGAGCATGTTCATGACGACGTGGTGCCCCTGCTGGTTGAGGATCCAGGCATGGGACGAGGAGACGCTGGGTTCGTCGAGCACGATGTCGTTGTCGTCGCGCCGGCCGATCGTCTGCCGGCCGGCGCGCAGGCTGTAGCGCCGGCCCTCGATTCCCGGGCTGACCCCCTCGAGGACCGGCTCGGCCACCGAGGCGCGCGAGTCGCCCGAGGTGGCGGCCTGCTCGGACTGGGTACGCAGCTCGTCCGCCTGGAATAGCTGGGTGCCCTGCGGACCGGCGGAACGGGATCGGCTCGTGCTCGCGTTGGCGTCCTGCGGTCGGCGGCCTTCCATGTCTTCTCCTCGCGCTGCTATTTTCGAAGGAGCACCATCATAGCCCACCGGGGAACGTATACCAGACGAGCGGGCGGCGACTGAACCGAGGGGCCGCGCGCCGGTCCACCATGGCCCGGTCATATTGTCATACTCCGGTAGCCTGACAGCGTCAGCATGCCGCCGGAATCCAGAAACAGACAGGCCGCCTGCCGGCCAGCGAGACCCATCATGGACCTGTTGATCATCCGCCATGCCGCCGCCGAGAACCGCGAGGACTTCGCCCGATCGGGGCGACCCGACAGCGAACGCCCCTTGACCAAGCGAGGGATCGATCGCATGCAGATGGCCGCCCGCGGCCTGACCACCATGGCCCTGCCGATCGAGCGCCTGGTCAGCAGCCCGGCGGTCCGGGCCGTGCAGACCGCCGAGATCGTCGCGCCGGCACTGGAGCGGCGGGAGATCGAGTCCGAGGGCGTGTTCGCGCCGGAGGCGCCGGTCAACCTGGCGGTCGAATGGCTGCGCAAGCAGCCGCGCGTGGACGGCATGGCCGTGGTCGGTCACGAACCGCATATCGGCCAGCTCGCCGAGACACTGATCGCCGGGCGGGCCGGCGGTAACATGCCGATGAAGAAGGGCGGCATGATCCTGATCCGCTTCGACAACGCGATCGGCAACGGCAGCGGCCAGCTCGTCTGGGCCCTGCCGCCGGCCGTGCTGCGGGCGTTGGCCGATTGAGAAAAGCGGGAAGCTGACTGCTCGAAGCTGGAAGAGGTCAGACGACGGAAGTCGGAGAGGAGTACGCGTTCAGGCTTAGTGACGCTTTGGGTGCAGCGCCAGATCATCTTGTCCAGCTTCCTGCTTCCAGCTGAAAGCTATTCGACCCCCCATTTCCCCAACCGGTACCGCAGTTGGCGCAGGCTCATGCCCAGGCGCCGGGCGGCCTCGCTGCGGTTCCAGCGGGTCTGCTGCAGGGCGGCCAGTACCTCGCGCTGCTCGTCGGTCTCCGGGATGAAGCCCGGGCAGGCGCCCAGGGCACAGGCCGGTTCCTCGTCGCCGATCATCATCGGGTCCGCCGAGACCGCCCCGGTGGTGATGTGATCGCCGTCGGTCAGGGCCATGGCCCGTTCGAGGAGGTTCTCCAGTTCGCGCACGTTGCCGGGAAAGGGTTGCGCGGCGAGGGACTGGAACACCTCCGGTTCGATCGTCGGGACCGGGCGGCCGTCCCGGCGGGCGAGTCGCGCGACGATCGCCGTCGCCAGCGCCGGCAGGTCGTCGAGTCGTTCGCGCAGCGGCGGCACGCGCAGGCCGATGACGTTCAGGCGGAAGAACAGGTCCTGGCGGAAACGCCCCTCGGCCACCGCCTGGTTGAGGTCCTGGTGCGAGGCGGAGACGATGCGGACGTCTACCGGCACCTCCCGTGTGCCACCGACCGGCCGCACACGGCGTTCCTGCAGTACCCGCAGCAGCGAGACCTGCAGTGACAGGGGCAGTTCGGCGATCTCGTCGAGGAACAGCGTGCCGCCCTCGGCGGCGCGGAACAGCCCCGGCTTGTCGTGGGTCGCCCCGGTGAACGCCCCCTTGTGGTGACCGAACAGCTCCGACTCGATCAGCTCGCCGGGGATCGCGCCGCAGTTCACCGGCACGAACGGGCCGGGTGCGCGACTGCTGTGGTGATGGATCTCGCGTGCCACCAGCTCCTTGCCCGTACCCGACTCACCCTGGATGAAGATGGGCGCCTGCGAGCGCGCCAGCCGACCGATCATCTCGCGCAGCTGTTGCATGGGGCGCGACTGGCCGATCAGGGGGGATGCCTCGTCGTCGGGCTCCGCCTCGCCTGCCGTCGCGGCGGCGGGCTGCAGGTTGCGCGCGTCGCGCAGCAGCCGGCGCAGGGTGTCCTGCTCGATCGGCTTGTTGATGAAATCGAAGGCGCCGGCCTTGAGCGCGCGTACCGCCGCCTCGACCTGGCCGTGCGCGGTGATCACCGCCACCGGCATTTGCGGGCGCTGTTCGCGGATCTCGTCGACCAGGTCGAGGCCGTTGCCGTCGGGCAGGCGCATGTCCGCCAGGCACAGGTCGATCTCCGTGTGGGCGGCCAGCTGGTCGCGAGCCTCGGCCAGGTCGGCGGCCTGGAGCGTGGTCACGCCCTCGCGCTTCATGAACAGGGCGACCAGGGTGCGGATGTCCGGTTCGTCGTCCACGATCAGGCAGTAGGCCATAGTCATTCCCTTGCTTGTGTCGTTGCCGCTGCGCTTGCCTCGTCGGCGGCCGGCAGGCTGAGGCGGAAGCAGTTGCCCGTCGCCTGGCTCGCATCCGGTTCCTCGAGCGCCAGCTCGCCGCGATTGGCCAGCGCCAGCTCGCGTGAGACGAACAGCCCCAGGCCCGTGCCCTGCGAGTGCGTGGTGAAGAACGGCTCGAACAGTGCGCCGCGATCGGCCGCGGCGATGCGCGGGCCGTTGTCGCAGACCCGGATCTGCCAGCCGCCCGGCGGAGCCCGATCGAGCCGCAGGCGCAGGGCCAGGCGTCCGTCGTGGGGCAGCCCGTGCCGTTCGGCATTGTCACAGAGGTTGTCGATCACCTGCCAGAGGTGGGTGGTGTCCACCCGGGCGAGGGCGGGGCCGTTCGGCAGGTTCAGCGCTAGTTCGTGCGGCTTGCCGGCCGTCTCCCAGCCCTGGCGGTGGCTCGCGGCGAAATGCGTCAGCCACTCGGCCAAGTCGACCACCTGGGCGTGTACCACCGGCGAGCGCGCCGCGCCCAGCACGTCCTCGACCAGGCGATTGATGCGATCGCTGTGCCGGGTGATGATCGAGGTCAACTGCTCGCGCTCGGCGGCGGTGTCCGATTCGGGCAGCAGTTCGGCCGCCTGGCGGATGGACGAGAGCGGATTGCGCACCTCGTGGGCGATCGAGGCGATCAACCGGCCGAGCGCCGCAAGCTTGTCGCGACGGACGCGCTCGTCTTCCGCGGAGAGATCGAGCAGCACGATCAGCGCGCGCGGTCCCAGCGCCGTCTCGATGCGGTGGAACTGGGCCCGCAGCCGCCGCGGGTGATCGACGTCGTGCTGTCCGCCCTCGCCCGCGTGCCAACGGCGCAGGGCGTCGAGCACGCCGGGGTGCAGGTCCCCCAGGCGCATGCTGGAGGCGGACGCTGTCGCCCCCGGGTCGGCCAGCATGCGGCGGGCCGCGTCGTTGATGTAGTCGATCTGCCCGTCGGGATCGGAGACCGCGATGCCGTTGTCGGTCTGCTCGATCACGCGCAGGGCCAGTTCCGAGAGGTAGCGCACCTGCCGCTCGCGTGCCTGGCTCTGGTGTTGCCACGCCGACGCGCGCCGCTCGAAGGCGATCACCAGCAGCGTGATCAGCAGCAGGGCGGCGCCGAGAAAGCCGGAATTGGTCAGGTGGCTAGCATCGGGCTGCGTCAGCGAGGCGTAGATGGCCTCGCCCAGCACCAGCAGGACGCCGGCGGCGGCATAGCCCACCGCCGGCCGGCCGCCGTGGAGCACCGCGGCGATCCCGATCGCGATCACCAGTGCCAGGGCGATCGGCCCCTCCGGCCCGCCCGAGGCGTGCGCGATCAGCATCAGGCAGGCGAGATCGCCGACGGTGTGCAGGTGGATCTGCGGGCGGAAGGAGGTGAGGCGCAGTTCCAGCAGCCACTCGAAGGCCAGGGCAAGGAAAAGGTACGCCCACGCCGTCACCATGAACAGCGAGGGGTCGGTCTGGCCGAATACCGCCGGCCCGCGGTCGGTCAGTGCCGCGGCGGACAGCGCCAACGCGAGCAGCAGGCGGTAGGCGTTCGCGAGTCGTAGCCCGCGCCAGTTCTCCTCGCCGGCGGGCTGGATCAGTGGTGTGCCCGGTGCCATTCCTCGGCGTGCTCCCAGCTGCAGAAATCCCTGTCATCGCGTCGCACGGCGCGGTCCTCCGGCACGAACACCCCGCACTGCGCACAGCGCACCGATTCCAGCGAGCGCGTCTGCGTCGACTCGTTCGCCTGCTGCTCGGCGCGCAGGCGATTGGCCTGGCGAATGGCGAAGAACAGGCCGATGACCAGAGCGACGATGAGCCAGAACAGCAGCTTGAGCATGACGAGAGAGGCTACCTGGAGCGAGGGTGACCGGGGCGACAGTATCGCATGCCGGCGCGTGGTCCCGTGTCCTGTACCGGGACCCTTTGCTCGGCGTCAGCCGTTGCCCAGGTCGTCGATCAGCGACTGCTGGGCGTTGAACGACTTCTTGCCGCGGCCCGGCGTGATGCGGCGATAGGTGCCCTCGGCGGTCAGTTCCCAGGCCCCGGTGTTGTCCGCGAGGTAGCGGTCGAAGGCCTCGTCGATCACGCGCGCCCGGATCTCCGGGGTATCGATCGGGAAGGCGGTCTCGACACGGGCGAAGAAGTTGCGCGGCATCCAGTCGGCGCTCGAGAGGTACAGCTCTTCCTCGCCGTCGTTGAGGAAGTAGAACACCCGCGGGTGCTCGAGGAAACGGCCCATCACCGAACGCACGTGGATGTTCTCCGAGACGCCCGGGATGCCCGGTTTCAGGCAGCAGACCCCGCGGATCACCAGCTCGATCTTCACCCCGGCACTCGAGGCCTCGTAGAGTGCCTCGATCACGCGGCGCTCGATCAGGGCGTTCATCTTGGCGCGGATCTGTGCCGGCTTGCCCGCCCGGGCGTTCGCCGTCTCGCGACGGATGCGCTCGAGCATGCCCTCGTGCAGGGTGAACGGCGACTGGAGCAGGCGCTTGAGGCGGATGCCGCGACCTAGGCCCGTCAGCTGCATGAACAGCTTGTTGACGTCCTCGCCGATGAAGCGGTCGTCGGTCATCAGGCCGAAGTCGGTGTACAGCCGCGCCGTACCCGGGTGGTAGTTGCCGGTGCCGAGGTGAACGAAGCGCTTGAGCCGGTTGCCGTCACGGCGGACCGCCAGCGTCATCTTGGCGTGCGTCTTGTAGCCGACGATGCCGTAGGCGACGTAGGCACCGGCCTTTTGCAGGCGCGTGGTGATGTTGATGTTCTCCTCCTCGTCGAAGCGCGCCCGCAGCTCGACCACCGCGGTGACCTCCTTGCCCGCGCGCGCCGCCGCCTCGAGCGCGTCGACGATCGCCGAGTCGCGCCCGGTGCGGTAGAGCGTCATCTTGATCGCCACCACCTTGGGGTCGTCGGCGGCCTGGCGGATGAAATCGACCACCGGCATGAACGACTGGTAGGGGTGGTGCAGCAACACGCTGCCCCGCTGGGCGACGGTCTCGAAGATGTTCTCGTCCGGGTCGATGTCCGGCTGTAGGCGCGGGTTGAACGGCGGGTCCTTGAGCTCGGGGCGGTCGATCAGGCCGGGTAGGGCCATCAGGCGATGCAGGTTGACCGGGCCGTGGACCTGGAACACCTGGCGCTGGTCGAGGGCGAAACGCTCGCAGAGGAAGTCGATCATGTCCGCCGGGCAGTTGTCGGCCACTTCGAGGCGCAGCGCGTTGCCGTAGTTGCGCTCGAACAGGCCGCCCTGCAGCGTCTGCAGCAGGTCCTCGTCGTCGTCGACGTCCACCGACAGGTCGCTGTTGCGCGTCACGCGGAACTGGTAGCAGCCGGTGACGGTCATGCCCGGGAACAGCTCGTGGACGTGGGCGTGGATCACCGAACTGAGGAAGACGAAGCTCGACGGGCCCTCGGCGGCCTCCTCGTCCATCTGGATGATGCGCGGCAGAGCGCGCGGTGCCTGGACGATCGCCAGCCAGGCCTCGCGACCGAAGTCGTCATTGCCTTCCAGCGAGACGATAAAATTGAGCGACTTGTTGAGGATGCGCGGGAAGGGGTGCGAGGGGTCGAGGCCCAGCGGCGTGAGCAGCGGCAGCAGCTCGCGGCGGAAATACTGCTTGACCCACAGCGCTTGCGCCTCGGTCCAGTGGGTGCGGCGCAGGAAGTGGATGTTCTCCTTGGCAAGCGCCGGGATGATGTCGCGGTTGAGCGTCTCGTACTGGTCGTGGACCAGGGCGTGCGCTTCCTCGAGGACCGCGTCGAGCTGCTGCGTGGGCGTCAGGCCGGCGTCGTCGGGACGGCTGATGCCGGCCCGGATCTGCTGACTGAGCGTGCCGACGCGCACCTCGAAGAACTCGTCGAGGTTCGACGACGAAATGCAGAGGAACTTGAGCCGCTCGAGCAGCGGCACGCCCGGGTCCTGGCCCAGTTCGAGCACGCGGCGGTTGAAGCCCAGCAGGCTGAGCTCACGGTTGATGAACGGCAGCGCGGTTTCGTCGGATCGTGTCATTATTTCGCAACGCAAAGTCGGTTAAGGTACGGGTATTTGGTCGGCGAGGCCCGCTTCTAGCGGCCATCCAGTCTGGTCGCCGCGCATGACAGGCATGTGAAGCCGCCCGATGCCACGAGTAAACCCTAGCACTCGGGTCGAGACAAGCCGCCCACAGGAGAATCCACGGAAATGAGCGAACAAGATCAGCCCAACCTGACCCCGCACACCCTGACGCGTTACGACGACGATCTCAGTGCGCTCAGGTCGCTGTTGATGAACATGGGCGGCGTGGCCGAACAGCACTTCGGCGATGCGCTCGCCTACCTGCTCGACGGCGATGCCGAGCGTGGTCGCGTGGCCATGGAGCAGGACTACGAGATCGACCGCCTCGAGGTCTCCATCGACGAGCTCTCGATCCACCTGATCGCCCGCTATGCCCCGACGGCGAGCGACCTGCGCACCATCATGGCGATCGTCAAGGCGATCACCGACCTCGAGCGGATCGGCGACAAGTCCGAGAAGCTCGCCCGCATCGCCGAGGAGGTTGGCCCGGCGCTGCAGACCACGGCCTTCGCGACGCACTTCCGTGTCATGGGCCGGATCGTCAAGGGCATGCTGCATGATGCGCTCGATGCCTTCGTCCGTCAGGACTGCGTCGCCGCCGAGGAGATCATGCGGCGCGACGACCACGTCAACCACGAGTACAACGAGGTCCACGAGGTGCTGCTCGAGTACATGAAGGAGCACCCGGAATCGCCCGATCTCAGCCTGCGCATGCTGCACTGCATGCGCGCGATCGAGCGCATCGGCGATCACTGCACCAACATCGCCGAGTACATCATCTTCCAGCAGCGTGGTGCCGGCGAATGCCCGAGCGAGTTCCGCGAGGACAAGGAGCGCACCCAGATCTGAACCGTGCCGGGCCCCACCCGGTGGTCAGCAACCCGAACGGGCCGGCTCATGCCGGCCCGTTCCGCGTCAGGGGGTGTCGTTGTCGTCCCGGCCGCGGCGCTTGAGTTCGGACCCCTCGAGGTCGAGCTCGCTCTCCGGGTAGGGCAGCTTCAGATGGCCGTAGCGCAACAGCAGGACGGTGCCGGCGAGGATCAGCATGGTCGCGCCCACCGCCAGCATCTTCCACGCCTCGAGATCCTTCACCTCCAGCACCAGGTAGCGCGCCAGCGCGATGATACCGATGTAGATCGGGTAGCGGATCGGCAGCCGGCCGGTCTTGAGGTAGGCGCCGATCATCGCCAGCACCTCCAGGTAGAGGAACAGCAGCAACAGGTCGGCGAGGTCGACCTGCCGGTCGGCGATCATCTCGGCCACATCCAGGCCGGCGGCGATGAAGGTGGCGATCAGGATCACCACCAGGCCGAAGAGCTCGAGGCCCTTGACCACACTGTGTACCGGGTGAGTCAGGCGGAATCGCTGCATGCTAGCCTCTTCGTCTGTTGCCGGGCCGTCCCGTCGTCGGCCCGGCGTGGGTTTGCGCCCTACTTTATATCCATCCAATCATGAATCGAGAGCGTTGATCATGCCGGAGAAGCGACTGGTTCTGCCTCGGCCGCGTATCGGCCTAGGCCTCGCCGCCCTGGGACGGCCGGGCTACATCAATCTCGGTCACGGCAGTGACATGCCCGACGGCCGCGACGTCGAGGCGATGCGCGCACATGCCCAAGCCATGCTCGATGCGGGGTGGGACAGGGGCTTGCGCTACGTCGATGCCGCGCGTTCCTATGGCCGGGCCGAGGCCTTCCTCGGCGACTGGCTCGCCGGGCGCCCGGCCGACGCGCGCCCCACCGTCGGCTCGAAGTGGGGCTATACCTACACCGCCGGCTGGCAGGTCGAGGCCGAGGTCCACGAGGTCAAGGAGCACAGCCGCGCGGTGCTCGACCGCCAGTGGGACGAGACGCTCGACGCGCTGGGCACCCCGCCGGCGCTCTACCAGATCCACTCGGCGACCCTCGACTCGGGCGTGCTCGACAATGCCGCGGTGCTCGAGCGCCTGGCCGAGATCCGCGATGCCGGGACCGCCATCGGCCTGACCACCAGCGGCCCGAAGCAGGCCGACACCCTGGCGCGTGCCATGGAGGTGAGCATCGACGGCCGGCCGCTGTTCGACGCCGTCCAAGCGACCTGCAACCTGCTCGAACCCTCCGTGGCCGACCAGCTCGAACGCGCCAGCGAGTCGGGCATGGCCGTGATCATCAAGGAGGCGGTCGCCAACGGCCGGCTGACCGCCCGCAACGACCGCCCCGAGGATGCCGCGGCGATGCGAACGCTCGACCAGGTGGCCGGGAGGCACGGGACCGGTCGCGACGCGATCGCCATCGCCGCCCTGCTGGCCCGGCCCTGGGTGGATATGGTGCTCTCCGGCGCCGGCACCGAGGCACAGCTGGCGGCGAACCTCGAGGCACTGGGGGTCGAGTTGTCCGCCGAGGAGTGCCGCGCGCTCGACGGCCTGGCCCAACCGGCGGGCAGCTACTGGCAGACACGCGGCGCGCTGTCCTGGAACTGAGTCGCGCAGCCGCCCGACGATCAGTGCAGGTGTTTTCGAATCAAAAACCCGAATGGGTGCAGGGTTGTTTTTCCCCGGTGTTGGCGGGATGGTTAGCGTGCTAACTAACTACAACCCGTCGGCGGCACGTCGAACCGTGCCGACCCAGGAGGAGATCGAATGCTGACCGAATGGATGAGAGAGACGCGTGCCCTGACCGGCGGCGCGCTGCTGGCGATGAGCGGTGCGCTGTTGACCGCCCCGGCGATGGCCCAGGATGAAAACGCGGCCGACACCCCCGCCGACAAGGCGCCGGAGTCGATGCTCTACGACTATCCGCAAAAGGTCGCCGAGGGCGTCTGGTCGGCCATCGGTGCGACCCAGCCCTACACCTACGAGAACTCGCTGCACAACAACAACCTCTCGTTCGTCATCGGCGAGGATGCGGTGCTGGTGATGAATGCCGGCGCCTCCTACCAGCTCGCCGAGGCGCTGCACGAGGAGATCCGGCAGCGCACCGACGTGCCGGTCAAGTACGTCGTCAACGAGAACGGCCAGCTGCACGCGGCCATGGCGACCGGCTACTGGATCGAGCAGGGCGCCGAGGTGATCGGCCACGTCGATGCCGCCGAGTACTACGACAGCCACGCCGCCGCCTACGAGGCGCAGCTCCGGGATATCGCCGAGGAGAAGGCCGAGGGCACCGAGGCGGTGTCGATGAACCGCACCTTCGAGGACCGCATCGAGCTCGACCTCGGTGGCGTGACCGCCAACGTGGTCTACTTCGGCCCGGCGCACTCGCCCGGCGACATCTCGGTG
>Ga0102930_1000303_pt1 | contig 16650 bp, 17 predicted proteins | sample SalPon1_B_H2O_MG_FD_84514 | JGI IMG/M metagenome (GOLD analysis project Ga0102930, IMG submission 84514) | Salt pond water microbial communities from South San Francisco under conditions of wetland restoration - Salt Pond MetaG R1_B_H2O_MG | ecosystem: Environmental > Aquatic > Non-marine Saline... | reverse complement strand
ACCCTCGGTACCAGTGATAAAACCCTTTTCATCGACTACAACGATGTGAAGCTCATCGTTTACGAGTCCGCGTGATTCTCCAAACTCAGTGGTTGAAGGAGCAAAGTCAAAAAGACCGGCATAAGGTTCAAATGTCGTTGTGTCAAACGCATTTGAGTTTGTAGCAACAAATACTGATATCGAATCACCCAGTTCGCCGGGATACTTAGCGATATACTCGTCGCCGGCGCTAAAGATCTGTGACTCAAAGTCCTCTTCGTTCTTTACAAGAGTGCTGGAATTGCCGTCTGAATCCGGTGTTGCGACCGCATTGAACTGACCGGCGTTCGCGGTACGAACAACACGAAGATCGTTCGAGTACTGCAAGAACTGAGCGGCCGGCATAAAGTATTTGAAAGTTGTATCGTTCGGCTCAAAGAAACGCTCTACCAACTGATTCTCTGATCCAACCTGAACAATCTGCTCGACGGGACCCCAGGCAAAGGCGCCTGCGATCGCACCGATCGATGTTGAAACGGCTGGAACAACATTGGTAAGATCGATCTCTTTGACTTCTACGCCTGGAGAGACCTGAAAAGCCATGTGCTTATTCCTCTTTATTCATTGAAACTTATATGTGATATCATAATACGACTATCTTCATGATAGTATTTATAAATAACGTGATTTCTCAGAAAAAAGTCCCAAAATTGGTATCGTCACTCTGCGTCCAGACGTCTCCATCGACGATCTCTATATTTTTATCGAGGCCGTTGTCGATCTCACCGAAAGGCAACATATCATCTTCGATCATTTTCATCTGTTCCTCGTACATCATCTTTTTTACATCGACATCGGTATAGTCAACGAACAGTGGTGTACTCGTGAACCAACCGAATAGAACCAGATTCATTACCAGATCATCGTGATTTCCGTTCGAGGCTTCGAAAGATGATCCCTTTGCAACAAAAGTCGATAGCTCAAGAATTGTATCCGCATCACGAACTATAAGCTGACTTTGTTCGATAAGATCCTTCAGTGTAGACGTGCCGATACGCTTGACCTTTCGCGTCATCGTTACACCGATCGATCCGGACTTAACTGCAGACTCTGCAAACACGTTCTCATATTCAAGTTCGTAGTACAGTCCGTTGCAGACAACTTGACCCGCATCGTTTGACTCGACTACGACATACGCCTCGTTGTAGGTCTTTGCGTATTTGTAAATGACGTCGGGAAAAAGAAGAGGCGACATCATATTATCACGAAAGACCGCAACCTGTCGAAACGGCTTGGTCGACACATCAATAATATTGAACGTCGAGTAGTCTTGACCACGACCCTTTGCAACGTCGACGAACATCATATAGTTGGACTCAGAGTTCGGCCTCTCGTATACCTTCACACCGTCCTGTTCATAGATCGGATTCTCAGCCTGCAGACTCAAGAGTGTGTTACCAGAGATCAGCGTATTTCCCGATCCAATAAAGTCTACGTCATACTCCTGCTTGAACTGCAGCTCGGAGGTATTCGCGATCGTCTCTTGTTTCCACTTCTCGTCGCGACCAGGTACATCCCACCAGTTGACGGTAAAGGGGTAAAAGTTATTCGTCTTTTGAACCGCACCCTCCCAGAGTTTGTGAAAGACGTTACCGACTCCGTTGGGCGTCGATGTGATCACGATCTTTGTATCTTTACCGGATGAGATAACTGGATACGTCGAGGTGTAGAACTCGGAGTCGTTTTGAACAAATGCGAACTCATCGAGAAACAGCAGTGACACCGACATACCACGAATCGAGCTCGATGATGTGGATGATGAGATGATCTTTGAGTTGTTTGAAAACTCGATTGATGTCTTATTAAGAACCTTACAACCGGGCTGAAGAAAGAATGGAAGATTCTCCAACATCAGAGTAATGCGTCCGAGCATTTCCTTAGCGGTCGCACCCTTATTCGCAAGAATTGCGACGGTCTTTTCTGGATAGAATATTGCATACCACAAAAGATACGCACAGGATGTAATCGATTTGCCCGACTGTCTACACGCCAGAACGATGGTGAATCGATTGTCGTTAAAGTGATTCACCATTTCCCTCTGATATGGATACAACTTAAACGGTACTAATCCATCATCAAGAGAAATCACTTTTACATAGTTCTCTGCAAAGTAGACCGGATCCTTGAGACACTTAGCGTACTCATTGATCTCTTCTTGAGCCCACTCCTGCTCGACACCGTCTCTTTTGATATTCGCGTTTCCAAGGTAAGAAATCGGCGACTGATTCTGCATTCGCTGATCGCTCATTAGTCCTCGCTATGATGATAATCGTCGTCGTCGCTGTCTTCTTGATCGATTATTCCGTTATCGGCGTTCTTTTGTTGATTCATACGGTCATGAAGCATTCTTTGTAGTTCAGTCGTTGAACCAACATAGACATTATTCTGAGTCATAGAGTTTGGTAACTGAGGGTTGTCGGTTAAACGAACCTCTTTCTTTTTCTTTTGCAGATCCATTAGACGATCCGCGATCTCTGCGTTCTGCTTCAGCATATTCGAGAGAACCTCAAACGCGCGAGGATGCTCCGATTCACGTGCAAGGTCGAGCATCAGATCGATCGCCTCGTCTCCCTTTTCTGTCAGACTGTAGTATCGAGCGCGAGCATAATCATAGTCGTCATTAATCTCGTTTTCTTCATTACTCATGACAGTGTATTCCATATCGAATTGATATCAGTAACTGCAAAGTTTGCTCCCGACGATTGACCAGTCACGGTTTCTCCAACCTCAAACAAACCGTCGGGTACAGAGACGAGAATCGAATCGGACCTTTCTTCGGATATCACAGCAGTGGTTCCGGATGTAGTTCCTATAATCGACTCCGATTCAATAAACGGACCATTTGAAACATTATCAAAAAACAGTTCAATCTGTTCGGGTGTTCGTGAATCAAAAGAAACATTGACCGTAAAATCATCGTCTTCGTTTGCGTCCGTTGGAGCGATTGTTACCTCTTGCGACGCGAGTGGAAGACCGGACGGAGTCATGTCGACGTCGGATATGTTTGTTTGCGTTGAACGAATCACCGATCCAGAATCCGACAGTGGACCGTAGTATTTAATACGAGTATCAAATGTAAGTGTATAGACCAGAGAGCGACGAGATTCGAACTCACCCTCGTAATCATCGGATAGTTCAACGCCGGTCAGAACAAACGGCATATCCGACTTAAAGTTATTTTCTACCTCGTTAACCGTTACGCTGTACTCCGGTTGAAAGAACGGAAGTATCTGTTCAAGAATCTGTAGAGCATCGTCGGTGTGTTTCGACATTATGCTAAGTTCAAACGACAGATTATATGTCGATGGATAGAACATCGTTCTTCTTGATGTCAAAGATGTTCCGGGCACGTTAAGTTTGGTGCCTCGAGTAAGGCGAGTCGATTCGTCGTAGCTAAGAGAGGTGATCTGAAACGACATACGAGGTAGTTTAATCGCCAATCGAGGATCACCGAGGTTTGCTTCCTGTCGAATACGAGCAAGAAACTTTTCTCGAGGTCCGTACGACAAAGGCACCTTGATCTGTTGAAGTGCATTACCCGATCCGTCACGCTTTACGACGGTCAGATTGTTGAACAATGTTCCGAATACCGAAACGGCTCGACGAGTGTGTTCGTTGTAGAAATGATCGCCAAACATACGACTAGTCTTCTAACCTTGGATCGCCGAATGGATTTTCTTGACTGAAGTCAAGAATCTGATCCGCATCGATCTCGTACTGGGTGTTGTCTGCAAACTCATCCGCATCGCCTGAGATATACTTATCCTCGACATCATTAAGATCGTATACTTTAAGCACAGACCATCCTGTGTCGATCTCGTCATCAACTAAAAAGATGTTACCGAGTGACGGATCAAAGGATCGCAACTCACCGTCCGTAGATGACACTCCGACGAGCGAGAGATCGGCCTCGCGTTCTTGACCGGAGTCTGCTTCTTGTGTCTCGACAAAATCTGCAACTTCACCGTGTACAACGATAAGTTCTTGATCAGATGATTCTTCTTGTATGAATTGAAAGACTTCTGTTCCGAGTTCAAATCCATCAGATCCACCACTAATCGACAGTACTGTACGAGACGCATGATCGCGCTCAAATTGATCAACATTACCGTATCCGGTATCGAGCTGTTCGGAACCCGATTCGTATAGCTCACAACGCAGTTCGTAGATCGGAAGATCACTTAGACGGTAGAACGGTTTCTCATGTTCAACAAACTTAATCTCAAACAAAGAATTTGCAAGAGGAAGATAGATTAAATCACCCTCTCTAGGCCGCTCGTCCTCAAGTGAATTCACATCTACTTCGACCAGTTGCTGAAATCTTCGTCGTGCGACAATAAATGTTGCTTGGTCTCGAATCTCTAGACCAAACTTAGATAAGAGAGTACCCTCTCCCTCAAATCCTTGAGTGTCTGCAATGTACATCTCGATTGCATATGCATCACGAAATCGAGAGTACTCCTCGTTAAGTATCTCGTCGTCGCTTACCTCTGAGCGCGGTAAGTAGAGAACATCCTGCCCGTACATACGAAGACCCTCGATAATGATATCTTCGTATAGGTTTTGTTCTGTTCGAACTGCAGGAGAAAAGAAAACATTCGTAGGCATTACAATGTCACTTACTATCCGACATGAAAGTCTATAGGAAATTCGTATTTCAGTTGCATCTCTTCTTCGATCTGTCCTATCTCTTCTGTGGCTTCGTCAAACAGCTGCTGACCGTTGAGAGTAACACCACCTGGCAGCTCCATACCTTCAAACTTTTTAAGATTGACGCCCCATTGACGTTTCAGTAATGCAGTAAGGTATCGTTTTAAGAAAAGATCATTATAAACCTTTGTGCTTTCGTCTGGATTGATGATACGATAAGCTTCGACAACTAGATACTCGCCGACTTGTAGATAACGATCGAGCTCAACATTTAGATACAGACGATTCTGATGACGTGCGAACTCAACCTGCGGCGTACCATTAATCATCATGTCAACAGTATTGATGTACTTCTGGACGTGTACGTAATTTGCAAGGTTGCCGGAGAATCCAAGGTTATACATGTCATTCAACGACATTTGGTATCGAGCATCAAACATATTTACCGACGAGTTCTCGAAGGTAAACGGAAGGACTCGTACGACAGTCAGAATGGAATCAGGAATCTCAATGAACTCGTTGTCGACGTCTTGTTGTGTTAGTTCGTGTTTGAAAAAATCACGATAGATGGCGTCGGAATGGTATTCCTGATAGAATTGAATGGCCTCATCGACTCGGTCTTCAATTTGATCTTCGTCGACGTTTATTTCAAGAACGGGTGCGCCGAGATTACGGAGGCAGTAGTCTATCAGAGACAGTCTTGAGTTAGGTATCATGTCGTAGTAGTACCGTTGCTCTGGATTTGATACTACTATTTATAATTTGTTAAAAGATCACTTTTTACGTTTATGCCAAAAGTATTTGCGATAACCATGTTTTAAAACAGTGCCTAATAGCGATGTTGTTTTATTTTGTGCTTTATGATCAATGGGTTTTACTTGATACTTATTAAAGTCGTATCGAACAAAAGGAAATACCTGAACCAATGGAGTGCCTTTTCCAACAAAAAACTCACCGTCACCGCCAGTCCAAACGAACGGAAAGTTAATCTGATTATAGTATGTATCAGTATCCACGATACCGTCAATCAACTTGAATCGCGTTTCAAAATGATTCATTGGTGTTGTGAATAAGCATGAAACACCCGGAGGAGTCTGTATAATCCATGGGTTGATAAACTTTATAAGATCTTTGCCGTACGACATATTACTTGCCGGATGATCTTCGAGTTGATGGTAACCATGATGACCTAGGCTTTGATTCATGGGCAAATTATCTGGAAAGGTAAGCTCTATCTCTCCGTCCTTGGCAGCAACAAAAAGATCTGACCATAAAGGTATAGTATAACCAGCAGTAATTGCCTCCATGAACGGAACGCAACGTTTAGCCGTTCCGCTTTGAGGATTACTGTTTGACTGAACAGAAAGATTTTTATAGTACTGCGGTATGCATTTGCCTGAACGCTTTGGCTCAGGGAATACACCTAACAGTGACTCGTCAATCGAAAATGTTATCATAATATATCAGATCTTTTTATGGAGTAGTAGTCGGTTCCTCTGGCCAATCAACGTTACCAGGGAATCCATCCTGTTCCGTAATATCACGAAGCGCTTGACGATAATCCGACCATTCATGTGGAATTGGTTCGCCGATGTCAGCATACTTAATCACAATCCAATCAGTAACTTCAAGAAGTTTATCTCTTTCGGCGCGATCCTTTTCTTCTTCAGGCGGTTCGTTATCAAGTGCTTCTTGTGCAATTCGATCTAATTCCGTTTGACGATCCGTAAGAATCACATCAAACTCTGAAAAGTCAGTGATGTATTCGTTGTGATCGGAATACTCAACTTCACCGTGATCTCCGTACCATTGGACTGCATGAACGTTAGAATCAAGATTTGTTGTAGGAATCTGCTCAACGTTTTCACCGTTTAGATTTACATCTACGGTTCCGTTATCGTTATTGATGATAGTGATTCTATCAGCCATTGTTGTTGTTGTCCTCGGTTATGTACTTTTGAATTGGTTCGTCTGATGACTGTACTTGTGCTATGGCTTTCATAAGATTTTGAGATGCATGATTTGCATCAACCATCTCATTTCTAAATGATTCAACTGCGGCACCTGTCTGGCGACTTTGTTGTGAGTTTTCAATCAATAACATTGGTAACCACGCGACTGCACATCCGTAGTTATCAACTTCCTTACCAGTGTTCGGGTCGGTACCACGAATCTGTGTATACCACGCGCACTCAAACTTCTGACATGGTTTAAACTTATTTAGAGGACAGTTGTCCTTGATCTCAATCGACATAATATATTTATTAATTCTTTTGTGCTAGAATAAGATCTTGATACTTAACATTAATTGATGCAGAGGCGGATGAAAGCGCGCCTGAAAGAGTTCCAAGACTAGGTGTACCAGAAACAGAACCAGATAAGTTGTGCCCAGAGTTGTGGTTGTGCGATCCAGAACTACCAGTGCTTAAAGTATCTAAATCGCCCGAGGTCTCGAATTCACTTCGCACGGTGTTACCTACATTGCTAATGAAATTACCCCCGGGTATCGGATGGGAATGACTAGGCATTTGGGCGGTGCTTATTGTTGTGCTCCCAATGTTAACATTACCAGAAACACTAACTGCAAGATTACCAGCTCCGGGCTCACCGCTCAAAGATACTGAACCTGACACAGAAGGTGATCCAAGAGCTGAAGCAAACCCGGCCGAACCTCCTGAGCCTGGTGTACCGCTCACAACTCGAAGAGCAGAATCGTTAATCGTTGTGTCTTTTGTCCAACCTGTAGGAGCTGACGAGTTATGAAAGAGCAGACGAGTACCCGACGGAAGAAGGTTCGTCGATGTAACCGTATCATCGGGAAACTGAATTCCCGCTGCTGTAAGTGCTGTTGCCATTTCTATGAGTTCCTTTGTTGTGTAATTAAACTATCAACCTTTTCGTTAAGCTCTTTAATTGCTGCAAACGCTAGAGAGCATAACTTAACATAATCAACAGCCAACTCACCGTTCTCTCGCTCTTTCACCGCTAGAGGAAACACTTCTTGTACGTCTTGAGCAATGACACCAAAGTCATGCTTCTGAAGAAAGTACTCGTCTTCCCCACCTTTTCTATTTATATATTCATCACTCCAATCAAACGTTTTACCGCCGATTGATGTAACTATATTTAACGAGTTGGCAATATTTTGTACATTTTCTTTATTGCGAATATCCGACGAAAAGTTGGAAACAATGTCGCCTGTTGCCCGAATATCACCGTTAGAAACAGGAGCGGCAGTATTCACGCCAAGTGAGTCCACCTCAAATGATCCCGATACGGTTTGATCACCAGAATTACGAATTACACTAGAGTCAACGGAGAACGTGACGCCGGATGATCCGTCATAGTTTGAGCCATTAAGCCCATCACCCGCACTTAGAGATGACGATACATTCGTAGCAGTACCATTAATATCATTATTAATAGTCGTATTTGTTATTGAACCACCAGTGATATCGACGTTTGTCGATTCTTGAGCAGCCATCGACGCAAGGTCAAGGTTTGTCTTGGCCACGTCGGTGTCAGTAAGATCTCCAAGATTCTGAGAAGCTTCGAGTTTACTCGTAGTAATTGAGATAAAGTTACTATCTATCTCAGAATTGGTAAGTGGTGCACCCTTTACGGTTGCACCACCTCCGGCAGTTTCTCTTGTCGTAATCGACGTCATTCAATATTCCTTATCGATTCTCAGTGAGAATGCGCCTGTTCTTCGAGAGTATTTATACGTGTTTTAAGTTCTTCGATCGTGGATGACTGCTCTTTAATAGCCTCGATAAGGAGTGGTACCATCTTTTCGTACTGAACAGTAAGGTACTCACTATCGACCGGTGAATCCTTAACCACTTCTGGAAGAACATTCTGTACCTCTTGAGCAGATACACCAACCCTCTTACCTTCTTGAAGACCAAGATCGATAGCTGTATCGTTAAACTCGAAGTAGAAACCACTCAGTGACTCAACTTTACCAAGAGCATTATCGATATCACCAAGGCGATTCTTCAGGCGATCGTCGGACGCGTTAGATGTAATATCCCCGGCCGCCACGATCTCACCTGATGCTGGTGCAGATGTTCCAATACCAAGTGATCCGTGCTGAACGCCATCATTGGAGTCTAGACCAAGATCAGATGTTGTCAGTGTATTTGTATTAAGACCGGTAACGTGACCAAACCCGTCGAGTGTAACATTCTGAATAAACGTATTGCCGGATGCGTTAACCGAACCTTGACTCGAGGTATCTGCGTGGCTAAGAGTTACACCCCCACTCGATCCACCGCCAGAAAGACCGGAACCAGCACTAACCGATGTAACATCTCCTGTAGCGCCTGTTGTGATGCTTGTAACATGGCCGTTTGCGTCAACTGTAATATTATCGATCTTAGTTGAGTTGGACGTGCTTCCATAAGTACCGCTTAAATTAGATGTATTACCATGATCAATGGTAATCGTTTCATTACCAGATTGGTCAGTGGTAAACGATCCGCCACCCGACAAATCATTTCCAGCATTAATCGTAATCGTTGCGTCATTCGGTGGAGCCGCAGTCGATGTTGATACTGTCTGAACGTGTCCAAAGGTATCAAACGTAATTGCGTCAACAAACGTATTGGATGATGCAGATACATCACTTACACTCGATGTGTCCGCGTGACTGATAGTACGATTTGATGAAAGATCGCCACCGCCGGTAAGACCAGAACCAGCATTAATGTCGATAGTCTTATCTGCTTTATCTCCGATATCATTTGCCACGGTCGTAGCAAAATTCGGATCATCGCCAAGAGCAGCAGCAAGCTCATTGAGAGTATCAAGCGTCGACGGAGACGAGTCAACAAGATTTGCTACCTCTGTATCGACATACGACCGAGTAGCGATTGTACTTGTGTCGACGTCAAGTGAAATCGTTTCGTTGCCTAACTGATCAGTCGTAAAGTTACCACCACCGTTTAAGCCAGTACCAGCGGAGACAGTAATCGTCGCATCGTTCGGCGGAGCGGCCGTTGAGGTTGATACAGCTGTGACGTGACCGAACTCGTCAAACGTAAGAGAATCTACGAACGTGTTTGAAGAAGCAGTAACATTACCTGCGCTCGACGTGTCTGAGTGGCTGATCGTACCGCTCGAAAAATCAATGCCAGAACCGCCGCTTAAGTGTGTGTCGACACGTGCATCAGTGTAATAAAGATTTGACCCTTCAGTAAGATCATCTGTTGAAAACGGTCCAAGATCAACGGTAGCAGTAAATGTTGATCCGTCCGAGGTACCAATGTCAAGATCGCCAGTCGCGCTATCATATGAGAAGCTTGACACACCGGCGACGTTTGTCGTTGAAGCAGACGTGATACGACCCTGTGCATCAACGGTAATGACCGGCACTTCTGATGCTGAACCAAACGTACCTGCGGTTACCGTGGTGTCGGCAAGATTGAACACACCGGTGGCCGAGTCGTAGTCAAGTCCCGTCGTAGCACTTACTGCGTTTCGTACACGTGTATCAGTATAGTAGAGATTCGTTGTACCTTCAGAAAGATCGTCAGTATCGTGATTTGAGATATCGGAAACCTGTCCAACCAGAGTCGCAACCTCGATATCCTTGTTGAATACAAAACGATCACCGACATTTGAATACGTCAACGTTGCATTCGCACCGTCGACTGTAAGACCGGCCCCGTCAGCTGATGAAGAATCAACCGCACCACTCGCAACGGTAATGTTAAGATCCTCGACATCGAGAGTCGTAGTGTTCAGTGTCGTACTCGATCCGTTTACGATAAGATCACCATCGACCGTCACATCGTTAAACGTTACGTTGTCGGTCGTACCTACTGACTGCCCAATCGAAATCGTACCGGACGAATAAGTAACACCTGTTCCACCTGACAGATGATCGTCGACTCGAGAATCAAGGTAGTAGAGATTCGTTGTGCCCTCTGAGAGATCATCGGTTGTACTAGCACCGAGATCTACCGTTGCGGTTTCACCGATTGAATTCTTAAACTCAAAGTTACCGTTCACGTCGACAGAGATCGTCGATCCACCAATATCAATTGTGTTCCCACTTAGATACAAGTCGTTCCATCGATTTGTTGGACTGCCTAGATCAAAGGTAATGTCCGATGATGGAATAAGGTCGCCAGTAATCTGACCGGAGAACGAGGGATCATCAAGAGTTTTATTGGCAAGTGTTTGCGTACCGCTCTCAGTGACAAGTGTCGATACACCACCAGTAACTAACCCATTGTGCACTCTTAGTGTTTGATTAGTTGTATCTACTGTGACTTCACCGTCAGCGCCAGTAAAGGCATTGTTATCAGTTTCGTCGCCACGTCGTAGCTGTAGTTGAACCGCCATGTATTATTTCCTTTAAGAACCGATTACCTGATTGTCAGATGTTCTCTTCCAATTTGATCCATCGAAAAATGCAAGAGTAGGACCTCCCGCGTCGTCCGATACGTATATGACCTGAGCTTCTTGTCCTGACGGAAGTGTGGATACAGTAAATGAAGGAAGAATAAAAAGGTCGGGTCTAATAGCACCTGATACAAAAATAAATCCTAGATCAAATGTTCCTGTTATAGTACCAGTAATATCTTCCAAATTAATAACATTTGAAATGTTATTATCAGTAATTACTCCGCAATCAAGATTTGATAGAAGAACGTTTAAGTCGGATGCAGTTCCTTCTAATATTTTTTCAAAGAACTGAATCTGATCATTGGAATCTCTAAAATAAAGGCGGCCGTCATTAAAGTTAAGCGCCAACTCACCGAAGTCGATATCGCCGGTCGCAGGAATCTTGCCAGGAACCGATGATTTCTTTAACAGTATTTTGTTTGTAGCCATGATACCTTTATTCTAAAAAGAATTTGGACGATAGTGCGATAAAAATCGCCGTGCGTTCATTCTAATTTATTTATACTAGTACGTTCCACCGTCTATGTTGAATCCTTCAAGATCACTTGTGTCAGCACCGGAACCAATCAAATTTGTGCCAACATAGAGTTTCTTACCAATACCTACACCACCGCCGACAACAAGCGCACCTGTTGATACTGATGTCGCATCCGTAGTGTTTTCAAATGTAACCTCTCCTGAGGCCTCAAGAGTCGTAAATGCACCAGTACCAGGATTACTTGAACCAATATCCGAGTTATTAATTGTCTTATTGGTAAGTGTTTCAGTGCCCGCAAGTGTCGCAAGCGTACCCGTGGTCGGCAGTGTGACGCTTGTCGCACCGGTCGTGGTTAGAGTTGTATTATGTGCGCCCGAGGTGGTAAGGTTACCGCCAAGAGTAATGGTCTTTGTGCCATTGTTGACACCGGTACCACCGTACTCTGGACTGATGACGTCAGCATTCCATGTGCCGGTCGTAATAGTGCCAAGAGTATTGATTGATGTCTGACCAACATATGTCGATGCGATATCAATTGAATCGGCCGCGACTGAGATACGATCAGCTGTGCCGTTAACATCGAGTACACCGGAGTTGTATGTAAGACCGTCGCCAGCGACCGATGCCGCCAACTGAACATTGTCACTCGATACTTCAATACCGTTCGCAGTATTGACTGATAGAACATCACCGGTCTTGTCGAGTCCGTCACCGGCAGTGATCTGACCCGCACCAGAGAATTGAACAAAATTCAGATCATCGGTACCGACCGATTGCTGACCACCATCTGAGGTAAGAACAAAACCACGGTTATCACCGGACGCACCTTCTTCAACAAAGAAGAATACACCTGATGTAACTTCCTGAGGCTCATCAAAGTCTGTTGCACGTGATGCAGCACCCGATGCGACAACAACATACACACCATTCTCGGATGCATCGGTCTGATCTTTGAGAAGAACACGATCGCCGGTCGAAACAGTAACACCGTCAATAACAGTAGAGTCAACAAGACCAGTCGAAATATCAATATTACCTGTCGACGCAACCCGGACCGATTCCTTCGGATCAAGACCTGCAGCACGTGCATCAACGTATGCTTTATTGGCGGCGTCCTGAGGATCTGTTGGTTCAGCAAGATCTTTAATCTGCGAATTATTAAGAGATACGTGACCAGAACCATTTGGATTGATCGAGAGGTTACCGTTCGAGTTGTTCGTTTTGATCTCATTTCCGTCAAAAAGAAGAACGTCAACCTCTAAGCTATTAAGACCAGTAATGTCTTTTTCTTGGCCACCGACTGAAATGTTGGTAGTACCAACTGTAACGTCCTTAGCGGATACGGCACCACCTGAAACGGTGAAGTTGCTCGTATCAAATGACGCGATACCTTTGACCGTGGTGCTCGCATCGTCAACATCGATCTGTACCGTATCGGTTGTTCCTTCTGATACGGTAGTTGTGACCGATGTACCACCAGTAAAGTTAAACGTATCATTCAACAGGTCGACCGTAGCCGAACCTGTGTCACCAGTAACCGACAGATTTGTTGCAACATCCTGTTCACCGGCAGCACTCAGTCGACCATCGGCATCAACAGTGAACGTCGGAATTTTTGTGGCAGATCCATACGATCCGGCAGTAACACCGGTCTCAACAAGATCGATTGTTGATGTGCCGGCGTTATCATCATAGGTAACGGAGATAACATCTGTGGTACCCTGAATCTGACCACCAGTGATATCTTCAACAAACTCTTGAATCGAACGCTCAGTTGAACCGTCATCGATGAACAGATTACCTGCGACGGTCCGTCCTGCACCATTCGGGTCAAGAACAATATCACCATCCGAATCGGTTGATGAGATCGTATTACCATCGAGCTTCAGATTATCAACAAAGAGCTCATTGATCTTCTTATTCGCATCGACAACCAGAGCAGAGTCTGCTGTAAGTGTTCCCTTGGTGTGGTCGAGCATATCGGTAAAGAACTTACCGCCGACCACAAAGTGATTTGCAGCATTACCGTTGGTCTCTGAGCCAAACCCAATGTAGAGCCGATCACCTCCCTGTACCGACGACGCATCGGCCGCGGAATAAGCTAATTCACCTGCTGCCAGTGTGGTCGGATTACCCGATGTTCCACTTCTTTTAATTCGAATGACACTTGCCATTATTGGTCTCCGTTAAACCTTTTAGAATTCTCCACCGTCAACATTCTGTTGATTAAGGTCTCTTGTTGCCGTCCAGTTTTCGGTTGGTTCTTTATAGACTAATACCGATCCAGCCTCAAGATTAGTATCATCAATGTTTGTGAATTGTTCTAGTCTTCTCGTAAGAGTCAACGACGATCTTACATTCAGATCGTCCTCCTGTTTTACTCTACTGCGTATACGTGAAGAACCAGACGTCTGGTCTACCTTTGCTCGTATCTTATCAGACATTTAACCAGTTCTCGTTACGCGTGGTACTATTTCTAGTATGCCCTCTATAATCTTAAAATCAGTTCCAATCACTGAATCACTTGCAAATATATCGTACACATATCTTCCACGCCTCATACTTGCAGTGGTCTCGTTGTCGAGTCTGATTACGATCTCGCCGCCTGTGCTATCAGCCTTTTCAAGAATAAAGTCAAAAGCTGTTTCTGATTGATGCGTTCTTCTTACCTGGCCCGACAGAGTCAGGTTAGTAAGATCAAGAGGGTCTCGATTTGAGTCCTCTACAATAAGGTTCGTAGAAAAATCCGAACCCTGATCAACGAATAAGTTTGCGTACGATGCCATGATAGTATTTATAAATTAACCGACTTCGATCGACCAACTAATGTTGAGAAAATCGGTGGAAGTTTTCTCAAACGGTGTTGACACAACGATTCTCGAGATGAGTGTGTAATCACTCGATATCACCGCAAGTTCACTAATCGTACCTGTTGATACGTTTTCACTCAGTGTAGCAAAGAGGTTAACCTGATTATCCGTTACTGAATAGCTTCTAACTACCGTTTCCCCGAGTTGACTTTCAAGAGAAGTATCTGAAGCTGAAGGTGGAGTTGTTCCGTCGCCCGCTGCAATCGTGTCGATCTCTGGAGCAGGATCGTCGAATTGATTGAATGCCTTCTTGATGATAAAGTTCTTACCAGCATCAACAATAAGATTGTCTTCTTCAAGATGTTGTTTTACATTTCCGTACCGATCGTACAGCGTAATCGTTGGTCGACCAATGATTTGAATCGTGTCTTTCATTTACTGTCCAACCTTTCAAGAATCTTATCAAGTGTTTTTTCTACATTATCAAGACGCTCAACAAAAGATCGTTTTTCCCGTTTCTTCTCCAAGAAGGCCTCGTACTGATGAGTATTATCAGACACGATCGCACCAGTCCGAGTGTCCCTTTTATAATCGTTGTGATTCTTAATTTTCAAATAACGTTGTTGATCGGCAGCCATGATTGATTAGTCCTTTATTGCGATCGCTCGCAGATCACGAATTCTTGGTACACGAGCCTCATTGGTCGATCGCATAACGATCTTAATCGCAAAGATGTTAAAGTCTCCACCGAAATTCTCAAGATAAGAGTACTCGTTGAACACATCGTCAGATTCTGTTACCGCACCGTAGACCACTCGCGGCATCTCTTGCCAGGGCTGTTGCTCGATCGGTGTTCCGCCCCCCGTCGGTCTTACCTTATAGTAGACATCGATATTCGTGCCCGATGGTCGATTACCGTCAAAGAATACTCGAAGTTCGTTCGCAGGATTTACAAGTTCGACCGGTTTTGTAAAGTATCGGGCAGCCGCTTCATCGGTCTCTGCCACCGAATTAGTATCCTCAAGATTGTTGACTCGATTCTCCGTTGCAAGAAGTGATATTCTCTTCGTATCGATATACGGTGAAAGATTATCGTTCTCCGACGTAAGAGTGGCTCTCATGAACACAGTGTCATCACCACTCTCTACACTCGTCTTAGGAGCCTTAAGGTAGTTATCCTCACCGATCGTAATATTTACAAATGATGAGTCTGCAGATTTAGTAAACTTATCCGTTCCTTTGAACTCAAAACCTGCGGACGTACCGGGTAGAGCGAGCGTCTCAAGTACTGGATGAATGAAACTAAATCCGACGTGCTGCGTGGCATTCACCGCTGCTCCACCGAGCTGAGCATCGGCGTTTGCGCTCGTGCTTACCTGAACATAGTACTCGTCCGGTTTAATCGGTTCTCCTGAAGGTCCGGTAGTAACCGTAAGATCGGTATCAAAGATCTCGCTCTCCGGTATACCCGCAAGGTCGGTCGAGTTCGTCGCACTGAACCGAACGGTATCTCCATCGACCATCGAGTGATTTGGATGCGAAACTTTGATTACATCGGATCCATTGGTAAAGACAAACGGATCTAGAGGCAGAACCTTAACATAGGGATCTGCTTCTGTGCCGGAATCATTGGCGGATACAGAGTTCTCAAACACGACCTGTCCGGTAACGTTCGTATCGAACGATGCACGATTAATCTCAAACTTAAGATCCTCGAGCTGAGCCGGTGTCCATGTGCGATTGTTCTGTGATTTAAACAGTGATCCGAGGAACGGTTGACGGGCAACTCTCTCGCCGGTTATCACATCGGTCTGACCCATCTCCGATGCCCATACAGTAAGGACTTCAGAATCAGTAAGAACAACAAAGCAATACTCCGTGTTATCTTCAAGATATACCGGAGCTGGAAATGTAAAGCGAGTCGCGACTGATGCGTCGGTTGATCCATTTCCGAGTTCGGAAGCATTCTTTGTAATAGTTCCAAACGGTGCAATTTCTGGTCCGGGAAAACCGTTCTCCATATTACGAATCTGAACAGTAACCGGGAAATCATTATCTGCCGCTTCTGGCCCAAAGTACAGATCAATGGAGGTAACAAATGCACCATTTTCCAATCCCAATACGAACGATTGCGCCAGAGGATCAAGGCCTATGCCCAGAAAACTTTTAGTACTACGGGTTCGTTGTTGTTCGGGGCCTCCAAGACCACCGGGGATAACAAGTCCACCAGAAGAACTTCTAGTACGAACGGTCTCAGTT
>Ga0102930_1000302_pt1 | contig 16732 bp, 1 predicted proteins | sample SalPon1_B_H2O_MG_FD_84514 | JGI IMG/M metagenome (GOLD analysis project Ga0102930, IMG submission 84514) | Salt pond water microbial communities from South San Francisco under conditions of wetland restoration - Salt Pond MetaG R1_B_H2O_MG | ecosystem: Environmental > Aquatic > Non-marine Saline... | reverse complement strand
TATCGAAAGAATATAGCTTTTGGGAATGATAGACAATGCATCTTGTGAAAAACGACTTCCTTGTAAAATGAAAAACGCAAAGCGGCTTTTACTGACGAGATCATCGATCCCTTTGATACCATAAATATAGTGTATGTTCTTCGGCCAACGTTCACTTTCTCTCAACTGGTGCATCTCAAAATCTATGGTGTTGAAACTTTCAAAAAATAATAAATTTGCATGAGAAATGTGTGCAGCCTTTTCCACATTTGGTTGTTTTTGGAAGATGACTTGAAATGCTTGGTATAATGGGAGTGATTTCGTTTGTTTTTGATGAGAAAGGATATTCTTCATGCGAAAATATCTAGTTTTAAAAAGGGATCGTTCTCTTTTCAACAACAAATAAATACAGAAAAGCACTGTGATCAAAAAACATATGAAAATAACAATTCCAAAAATTTTCATTTCATTAATTTCCTTGTGTTTGTATTCTTATTATCTTTTATTTTTTGGCGAGCAACTCTACTATCGTTGCATCCATTTTTTCCATTTTAGACATCATGGTTTTCATACCTTCCACGAGAAGCGCGTTTATGACACCATAATCGATAGCATATAGTTTAGAGTCGGTGTCGGTGTTGACAACTTCAGGTAATATAGGTAATACTTCTTGTGCAATAAACCCAATGCATTCTTTATCGTCGCGAAGACGTGTGAAGGAACATCCTTGCAACTGTTTGATTTTTTCAAATGCGTTTGTAAGAGGTTTGATGTTCTTTTTCACTCGTGCATCCGATTCTGCTATAACATCTCCTGTAGCACGAATATCTCCATCTGCTTTAAAGTCTGTATTCACTTTGACTTGGTTACTTTTTACATCAATTATTTTTGATGCATTAAATACAATCGACATCTGATCAGTGTCTCGCATTATACCCGTGTTAGAATCTTGATTGAATGCGATACCAGGCGATGAAGTACTACCATCTTTCATCAAAATTTGGCTATTGAAGGTCGCATCATCTAGAACATACATGTCTCCTTGTACATCTAAATTTTGTGAAGGATTTGTAGTTCCTATCCCTATCTTATCAATGACGTACAAATTGCTTCCCACATGAGTATGTCCGTGAACATCTAGATCATAACCTGGAGATGTCGTGTTGATACCCAATTTGTTGTTTACATAGAATTCATTATTGATATATCCATTACCCTGAACATCCAAATCATAACCTGGAGATGTCGTTTTGATACCCAATTTGTTGTTTACATAGAATTCATTATTGATATATCCCTTACCCTGTACATCCAAATCATAACCTGGAGATGTCGTGTTGATACCCAATTTGTTGTTCACATAAAATTCATTATTAATATATCCCTTACCCTGTACATCCAAATCATAACCTGGAGATGTGGTGTTGATACCCAATTTGTTGTTCACATAGAATTCATTATTAATGTATCCTTTACCCTCAACATGGAAATCATAATCAGAAGATGTCGTGTTGACACATAGTTTTTCCTGTATATATAGATTGCTTCCTACATATGTATCTCCATGAACGTCTAGATAATAATTTGGAGATGTGGTGTTGATACCTAATTTGTTGTTTACATAGAGTTCATTATTGATGTATCCGCTGCCCTGAACATCAAAATGATATCCAGGACTCGTCGTGTTGATACCTAGCCTATCTTCGACATACAAGTTACTTCCTACGTATGTATGTCCATGGACATCCAGTTCATATCCAGGACTCGTCGTGTTGATACCTAGCTTGTTTTCCACATAAAACTCATTACTCACATGACCTTTTCCGCTGACATCAAGTTCATATCCAGGGCTCGTCGTGTTGATACCTAGCCTATCTTCGACATACAAGTTACTTCCTACGTACGTATGTCCATGGACATCAAGTTCATATCCAGGGCTCGTCGTGTTGATACCTAGCTTGTTTTCCACATAAAACTCATTACTCACATGACCTTTTCCGCTGACATCAAGTTCATATCCAGGGCTCGTCGTGTTAATTCCTAGTCGACCATTGTTACACAAAAAGGTGAATTTCTCTGTATTATCATCACTTTCTTTGAAAGCGATTCTATTGTCACTGTATACATCTATTTCACTTCCGGAAGAAGCTGATGTAATTTTACTTACGCTTCCCGATCCATTGTTGAATTGCAGTTCCCCTCCATTTACAAATACATTGCCTTTGAAATAACCCAAACCATCATTTGCCCGTACCGAGAAAACATTTTCATTGTTGTTATTTTCAAAAATAAAGCCGTTTTCACTATTATCGCCAACGCGATGACGCAAAGCCCAATTATTGAATTTATGGCCCGAACATGCTGTACTGCCATCTAAAGCATTACCTGTACCGGATTTAGCCATGTATATACCCCAACTGTTATCCGTTCCGTTCATGTTAATCTGACCACGAATTGTATTATTGTGGCCGACTGGTGGATTCGCATTTAAGACGAGTTTTTTATCGTCTAATTGTATGCCACTAGATGCCGTCGTTAATTTTGTCACATTGTTATGTCGCAATTCAACAATGTCTTTATCCCCTTTGATCATCCATGTGTCATCGATGTCATTGAATATACCCCAATTATTGTTATTTCCTTCGCATAAGAACGCGTATCTTCCTTCGATAGAGTATCCTTCCCATCCATTTTTCCCGTTTGCATTATATGTGACTACAGTACCATAATTTCCCGATTGCCCCTTGACGTTAGCAAGACCATTGTTGTGATTATTCCAAAAAATTCCACCATTAGAAGATGCTCGAAACCAGTTGTCCGAAAATATGTTGTCACCTTTTATGTCTCCATTCACTTCGAGTTTCTTTGTTGGTGTTTTGGTGTTTATACCCACATTTCCATCCGATGATATCATCATTCGGTTGCTTTCGCTTTTTCGATCTGAAGTCGTGCTATTGTATGTATCAAAATGGATCTCGGCCGAATGTAATCGTATCCTCTCTGGACCTGCAGTTTCAGTATGGTCATTTCCCATGAATAAAAGTAGCTCGTGTGATTCATTTGTCTGATATTCACGACATTCCATCACACAATAATCGTAAGATGCATCACCAGTTCCGGGTGCAAGAAAAATGCTCGTTGGCGTCGAAATTGTCGTGTTGTCTCCCGTTCCCGGAGTGCCCAGGTATAATTTATGACCGCGTATCTTTACATTGCCGTTTACATCGAGTGTTTCATCCGGTGATTCCGTATTTATACCTACGCTGTCCATAACATATAGATTGCTTTGGGCATAGACGTTTGCCGCGATACGCGCGTCTCCATTCACATCAAGTGTGTAATTGATTACATCCACATTAATACCTAGTCCATCATTAATGTACACATCCGATTTAGCTTCTATGTCTCCATCGGATATAATTTTACTGTTTGCGTAAAAGTTATCTACTATACGAGCATCTCCATTGATATCGAGTCTATAACTCGTATCGTTGCTCAGATTCACTCCGATAGCCGTGTTCACATATATCTCGCTATTTGCGAGAATGTCACCTGTGACGATAATGTTGCTCTCTGCATTAATGTTATCGATCACGGTAAGTTGACTTCTCACATCCAAGTTGTCATATATGCGTGCGTCTCCATTTACATCCAACGCGTATTGTAAATTTTGGTCGTCAACATTGATACCAAGTTTGTTATCAATATATACATTACTTCTGGCGTAAATTTGTTCTGCTACCTCGAGATTGCAATCAAGGGTGAGTTTTTCTGAAATACGAGCATTACCTATCACATCAAGCGCATAGCTTATATTATTGGTATTGATACCTATATTTTTGCCAACGTAAAGGTCGTTCGACACATTTAATTCTCCGCCTATGTCTACGTTACTCGTAATATTTGCGGTCCCATTTACATCAAGAGTACTGCTCGGGTTATCTTGTTGTATGCCCAATTTACCACTAATTATCGCATTTTGCGATAAATTCATATCACCAATTACATCCAATGCGACTTTTGGATCCAAATTATTTATACCTACATTTGACAAAAGATACACGACATCGCTTATACGCATATCGCCATTTACATCGAGTCTATATCCTTCATCCGTAGTTTTATTGATTAAAACGTTTCCAGCCGCACTGATATTGCTGTCCGCTACGAAATTCTTCTCCACACGAGCTGTGCCTTTAACATCTAGATCATAAGCAGGGTCTGTATTGTTAATGCCAATCTTATTACCGACGATCAAGTTATCATCCGCGTATATGGTTTCCACCGCACGAATAGTCCCATTGACATCAACGTCATATGAAGGGTCTTCTTGTTTCACGCCTATGTTTCCACTTATGATGGCGTCTTTTCCCACGCTCAATCCGTCGGTCATTTTTGTATCTCCGTCTATATCTAAAGCGTATGATGCGGTCGTCTTATTGATACCCAAATTTCCTCCAATAAATGTGTTATTCGTAATACGTGTGCTCCCGTTTACATGTAAATCGTAATCTGTTTGATTCACATTGATGCCCAGTTTCCCTTGTGCCCATATGTTACTATCCGCATATAAAACCCCTGAAACAGCCATATTTCCGTCCAAGTCCAGTTCATACTGGGCATTTGATTTTTGAATACCCAATTTTCCCATGATAGTGGTATCACTCGCGATTCCTACATCACCCTTGACATCTAATGCGTAATTAGGATTTGTATTATTGATACCCACACTCTGTAAAAGATAGACGTCATCAGATATTTGTGCTTTTCCATTGACATCTAAATGATAAGTTGGATCCGATTTGTTTTCGCCTATACCCACTTTATTCTCAAAAAAAGCTTTTTCAGTAACATGCATGTCACCCGAAACGTCTAAGCGGTATTCGGGAGAAGTATTGTTCAACCCGAGATTTCCATTAATTTTGGCGTCTTTATCTATTCGTATATCTTCGACAACCCGCAAATCACCGTTAACATCCAATGTATACTGAGGATTTGTCGTATTAATACCCACAATGCCATCAACGTAAACATTGCTATTTGCATTCAAATTGCCATCTATATGTGCTTTTCCTTCGATACTCGCATCACCCGTAGTTCGCATGGTTCCATTGACATCCAATGCGTGACCTTGAGATACCGAACTTTTATTCACTGCCAAAGTTCCACTGGGTATCGTCATATTTTGATTCGCAGTGATGTCCTTTGTGACACTCAGTTCACCTTGGATACCGACATCATCTTTCAGCGTGGCAGCATTGTCCACTTCCAACTTGTTTTGCACGTACAAATTTTTTGTAGTACGGATATCACCGGTGACATCGAGCTCGTATTCCGGAGAAGTTTGTGAAATACCCACTCGATTACTCACGATAAGATTTGTTTCTGCCAAAATATTCGCAGATGCCCGTATGGTACCATCGACATCTAAAGCATATGAAGGTTCGGATGTGTTGATACCGATGTTTTCGCTCGCAAGAATTTTGGGCGCATACACATTGCTCGTGGTACGCAAGTCGCCTTGCACGTCAAGAGTGTACTTTGGTATGCTCGTGAGAATACCCAGTCGTGAATTATCTCGGTCATAATGCAACTCTGTTTCGCTTTGTATAGCATCAGTGCCGTTTCCCGATAATAACTTTTGATTGGTAAATGTATCCTTGCCCGTGCCTCCACGCGATACGTTCAATACTCCATCTTTGATATTATTGGCATTCAATTGATCTAATTTTGATCCATCCGCTGTTAAAGGACCGGATACAGTAACACCACTTTCAAATGTCGCATTATCCGTGACATTAAATGTACCATTTACATCCAGGCGATATTCTGGATTTATCTGGTTTATACCAATGTTTTGGTTCGAAAGTGTAATTGCTGAAGGAACAAGATCATCACGCGATGTGATCTCTTTACCGTCCTTGAGGATTAACTTTTCCCCGACTTCGACGTCTTTACTCGCCTTTACATGTTCGCGTGATCGTATAGTACCATTTACATCCAATGTAAAAAAAGCTACATCCGTATTGATAGACATGCGATTTCTTTGATCATCAAAGTACAGAGCCGCATCATCTTTGATAGAACTTATTCCGTTTCCGATCAAAATACGTCCCAAATTTAACATATTTTTTCCCGTGCCACCGCCACTCACGCCAAGATTTCCTCCTGTTACGTTGTTCAGACTCAAATTTGTTATTTTTGAGCCATCCCCTGAAATGGTTCCGTCCACGGTGAGATCATTTTCGACCTTCATTTCTTCCTGTACGCGCATAGTACCACCGATGTCCAACAAATATTCGGGATTGATTTCATTCATACCGATATTCCCATCCTTTTCGACAAAAGTCGATGAAATCAAATCATCTCGTTTGCTGATTTCAGTACCATCCGACAATATAAGTTTACCCCCTAATTCGATATTACACTCTGCATAAATGACATCAGAAATGCGCACATCTCCGTCGACTTCCAGCGTATTATTTGGCATTTCCGTTCCGATGCCGATATTTTGCTTCACATACAAGTCGGATTGAATACGTGTGTTGCCATTCACGTCTAATTGGAAACTTGGTTGTGTTTCGTTGATGCCTATGTATTTTTGGTTATTAAATTGCGTTTGCGTAAAGACAGACGTGAGTAAATTGTCTTTGCCACTGATCTCGGTGCCATCCGGAAGAATAAGAAATCCATTCACTTTGATATCGTTGCATGCGCTTATATTTTCCGTGGCATGTATAGATCCTTTCACATCCATCTCATACTGTGGTGTCGTCGTGCCTACACCTATACCCGATCCTGCGTAAACATATTGTGACGCCCGCATGCTTCCGTTTACATCCAAGCGGTGACTCGGCTGGTTTTGGTATACGCCTATATAGCGATTTTCATCATCTTGCGTGAAAGCGGAAGAAATCAAATCATCCTTGCCTCGAATCTCTGTACTATCGCTGAGAATTAAACGATCCCCCAAATTCATACCTTTGTTACCGTGAATAATCCCAGTGGCTCGCATTTCTCCTTGAATATCCATTTTGTAAGATGGATCGGTGGTACCTACACCCACATCTTCTGAAAAATAGGCATCGCCTTGCGCACGAATATCACCATTCACGTCTAACCGGTATTCAGGAAATTTTTTGTCTATGCCGATGTTTGTGACGCCATTTTGTACCAGTTGCGTAATGGACGATGGAAGGAGATCATCTTCATCCTCGATGGTTTTCCCGTCTGATAGTTTTAAACTCGTGTTTTGCGCCAAGACAATTCCTCCATCTGCGTACATGGTATTTGTGGCGCGCAAATCACCTTGCACGTCGAGTGTGTTTTCGGGCGTCAAAGTACCGATGCCCACATTTCCCATTAAATAAGCATCGCTCGTCACACGAAAATTTCCTGACACATCCAATCTATGAGTAGGATTTGTTTGGTTAACACCCACGCGTCCTTGATCATCTTCGCTGAGCGCAGCAGAGTTCAAATCGCTCCTTCCTGTTATTTGAGTACCGTCAGACAATTCTAGCACCCCGCCTAGTGTGACGCCGCTATCTGCGTAAATGGTTTGTGTGGAACGAATCTTTCCACGGACGTCTACATCATATTCGGGTTCGGGATCCTCTGTACCCACGCTGACGCCATTAAAATATCCTTTTCCGTTTGCACGAATAGACCCATTCACGTCCAATTTATACGTAGGGGTTGTGTTGTCTATGCCGATATTATCATCAGATGATTGTGTGAAAATGGAAGAAATCAAGTCATTCCTCCCTTTGATAACTGTTCCGTCCGACAATATGATGCTTGCATTGGTATCTAACTCGATATTACTTTCTGCATAAATATTTTCTGTCACACGCAAGTCACCACGTACATCCAACTTGTTTTCGGGATTCTCGGTACCTATACCCACATTATCTGCTATGTATAAGTCTTTTTTGAGTTGAGCCGTCCCTGTCACTTCTAATGGTCCATTAATGACAACATCTCCTAAATCACTTTTAGTAAATCCTGATGCTAAAAGATCGTCTCTTCCTCGTAAAATAGTTCCATCAGAGAGAATGATTTTTCCGGATACGTCTACATCATTATTTGCAAAAATAGTAGAACCGCTTATGTCGCCTCTCACATCGAGAGCATTCTCGGGGTTATTTGTACCGATACCCACATTCTTATCCAAAAATACATTGTCTTTGACACGTAAAATGCCGTTGACATCAAATGTATATTCTGGTTCGGATTCAGATACTCCTACAAAGCCATTTTTTTGGGTCAGAGAAGACGGAAGTAGATCATCTTGGCCCGAAATAATGGTCCCGTCTGACAAAACCAATGACCCTCCTATTTCTAAGCCATTATTGGCGTACACTTTTTCCGTGGCTCTCATCTCACCCCGCACATCTAGTTTATGCTCAGGTTGAGTCGTACCTATTCCGATGTTTTCTATAACATATAGGTCTTGTTCCACATACGTATCTCCGTTGACATCCAATGTGTAAACAGGATTCGACTGTTGAACACCTACTTTGTCATCTAAACTCTGCGTCAAAGCCGGTGGTAACAAATCATTCCTGTTTTGAATGGTAGTGCCATCCTCCAAAATCAATGTTCCGCCCAATTCGATATTGCTCTCGGCGTATATATTTCCCGTCATGCGTGCATCACCGCGTATATCTATTTTGTACTCGGGACTTGCCGTGCCTAGTCCGACGTTACTGGTCATGACAACGTTGTTTGTGACCCGCATGCTTCCGTCGATATCCAGCGCAAAAAGGGGCGTGTCTTGATTAATACCGATCAAGCCACTTTCGCTTTGCGTAAAAAGCGTGGTGAGTAAATCGTTGCGTGTGTTGATTTCATAGCCATCCGACAGTATGAGAGAGGATGTCGTACGCATGCTTCCCTGTACATCGAGTTTATGTTGCGGGTTAGAGGTGCCGATACCTACGTTTCCCTCAAAAAAGGCGTCATCTTGTCCGCGTAACACACCGTTAACATCCAAGCGGTATGCGGGTGATGATGTGTTGATGCCGATAAATCCCCCTTCATTTTGTGTGAAAGCGGAGGAAATCAAATCATCTTTGCTCTCAATAACCGTGCCATCTGGTAAAATAAGGCGACCTTGATTTCCTATTTCTACATTGCTTTCCAATAAAACCGGCTTCGTTACACGCATATCTCCGCGCACATCTAATGCATATCTCGGATCTCGTGTAGCAATACCGACATCACCTTCGATATATGTGTCTTGTTTAATGCGACAATCTCCGTTTACGTCAAGAATATATTGCGGATCTTCTTCGTTAATACCTACACTCCCGAATTTACTTTGGGTGAATCCAGAAGCAAGCAAGTCGTCACGCGTGCTGATTTCGGTGCCATCCGATAATACAAGGGTACCCGCCAGATTAATTTTTTCACCGATATGGATGTTGTCTCGTACATTCACATCACCCCTTACATCCAGCTTATAATCCGGTGATATCGTACCGATACCGACGTCACCCATCATAAAAACCTCTTGACGCAAGCGCACGTTTCCGTTCACATCCAAAGGATATTCCGGAGAAACTTCGCTTATACCTATATGATCTTCGGTGCTTTGGACTATAGCGGAAGGACGCAAATCATTCTGCCCATTGATTTCTGTTCCGTCGCTCAAGACTATCTTGCCATCAACTTCAATGTCTTTACTAGCATACACATTTTCTGTCACGTGCATCTCACCATGCACATCCAATGGATAGACAGGTGTTTCCGTACGAATACCGAGATTTCTTTTCAAGTACACGTGGTCTTGTACCCGCATGATACCGTTGACGTCCAGTGGAAACGCGGGGTTTGACTCGTGAATTCCTATATACTTGTCATCGTTTTGTGTGAAAGCGGTGGTGATCAAGTCATCTTTCTCAGAAATTTCGGTACCATCTGCCAGCACCAGCTTTTGGCCTACTATAACGTTGCTTTGTGTATGTATCGACGCAGACGCCCGAACGTCGCCATCTACATCCAGTTTGTATTGCGGTGTATAAGTTCCAATACCCATGTTTTGCACGACAAATGCATTGCTTTGAATATGAACATCTCCATTTACGTCTAATCTGTATTGCGGGTCAGATTCATTGATTCCGATATATTTCTCCGCATTCTGCGTAAATGCGGTGGAAATCAAATCGTCTTTCTTGGAAATATCAGTACCGTCAGGTAGAACGAGCGCGTTACTCAGTAGCCGAATGCCATCGACCGCATGTATAGTCCCTGAAGATCTTATTTCACCATGCACATCTAGTGCGTAAGCGGGAGCCAACGTACCGATACCGACGTTATTTTCAAAGAGGGCGTCATTTTGCACGTGGAACTTTCCACCCACATCCAGATGATAGCTACTGTTCACACTTTCCAAACCAATTCCCATCTTCCCTCGAATGATCGCATTCGTTCCTGTTTGAAGAGCACCTTTGACGTACACGTGTGTCCCTTGATCGGCAGTCGGCAAGAACGTGGTATCATACCCTACAAACATATTTTTCTCGATGATCGCATTTTCGCTCATGCGCGCTGTTCCCGAAACGTCAATTTCGTATGCAGGTGCTGAATCATTTCCGAGATGGACACCTATGCGATTTTGCGCAAAAATATCATTCACGAAACGCGCATCACCCTTCACATCCAGAGAAAACCCATCGCCATCGCTGGGAATATCTTCATACCCGAGAATAACCCTATTATCAATGACCATCCGGTCACTGACATGTGCATCTCCCGCTACATCAAGTCGGTACAGGTCACTGTTCGCGACGCTTTGTGCGTTGATATGTAGACTATCATTGACAAATGCTTTTCCGGTGGTCCGCATGTCTCCGTTGACGTCCAGACTGTGTTCCGGGGTAGTCGTTTTGATACCCACATTATCGTTCAGGTAGGCTCCTCCGCTCAAACGCAGGTCTCCATCCACATCGAGGGTATGTGACGGCGGATTCTGATTGATGCCCAGCATTTTCTGATTCCGATCAAAATGTAACGTGGAATCCGTATATATACCATCTTTGTCGTTTCCGATCAACAATTTATCTTTTGCTAACGCACGTTTACCCGTGCCTCCATGATCTACGGACAATACACCCTGAAGCGTGTCGCTGCTTATATTTATGTTGGATATCTTGGAGCCGTCTCCCATGAAAGAGCCTTGTGTAGTAACGTTGTCCAATGCATTGATCGTACCCTTGACATCCAGTTTTGCATCAGGTTCTGTCTCGCCTATTCCGATATTTCCGTTTTTGGGAAAAATGTTGGGTACTTTGATGTCTTCTTCTCCTCGCAACTCCTTGCCGTCTGCCAGAATAAGTGCCGATCCCACCCTGACATCCGAATCAAATGTCGCATCATCAAGCACATGCAGGCTCCCTTGAACATCCATTTTGGCTACGGGAGAATCTGTGGCTATTCCATAGTACCCCGTTTCAGGATCCATCGTCCAATCGGGCAAAAGAAAATTACTTCGTCCTGATATTTCGGATCCATCGGCTAATACTATGGCGTTGCTCATAAAAAGTCTACCCTCTACTAACGCATCTTCTCGCACACAAACTTCACCGTTTACATCGAGTGTGCATGTAGGATTCTCTGTATTGATACCAAAGCGCTGCATTATGAAATCATAGTGTAGTATGTTGGCAGAATACATGTTGTTTTTGTCATTACCCACGACCAACTTATGGGTCGTGAATTCTCGTGTCCCTGTTCCACCGTGCTCTACCTCCAAAAAGCCATTGGCCACATTATCCATGTCGAGATTATGAATATTGGACCCATCCCCCACAAACCCTTTGGCCTCGACGATGTCATCAAATTGCGCGCTTTGGGTAACATGCAAGTCCCCGTGCAAATCCAATGCAAACTGTGGAGCACTTGTACGAATGCCGATGTTGCAATTTTCGACGGTTTGATACAATTTACGTGGGCGCAAATTACACTCGTCTGAAATAAACGTACCATCTTTCAACTGCAAACTTCCATTCACCACGATATCATCTTTGATGTACATATTGCCATCTACATGCAAACTATATTCGGGATCTTGCGTAGATATGCCGAGACGCATATTACTCGCATCGTAATACAAGCCACGTGCACTGAACATGGCGTTGCTGTCATTCCCTATGACCAAATGATTCATCATAAACGCATTGCTTCCCGTGCCTCCGTGAGGGACGTCTAGAATGCCCGAAGAAACATTGTCCGCATTCAAGTTACTCAAAAGAGATCCATCTCCTGTGATCCCTCCATGCGCCACAAAATCTCCGCCAACTTCCAGCATGGCCGTCGGATTAGAAATGCCTATACCGATATTTGAGCCTTGATCATACAATACGGGCGGGCGGAGATGTTTTGCATTGCTCAATGTTGACCCATCAGGAAGGAACACGTGTTGTCGAAATGTGGTCGGTGCATCGAACTGCGCATCTTGGCGCACGCGCAAGTCACCTTGGATATCTACGGCGCTTTCAGGAGCTTGCACGTCTCCTCCTAAGAAGAATCCCAATCTTTCCTTTTGCGCATCATACACGATATTGCTCATTGTCAAGACGGCATCATCGCCGTTTCCCACAAAAAGGCGGTGATGGGGGAGTGAAGACCTGCCGGTACCCCCGTGTGTCACGGGCATTACACCTCGTGTGATGTGGCGCGCATCGAGGTCGGTGACTTTGCTACCATCACCTCTTATTTTACCCAACACGCGACAATCCTCCGTGATTTCGGTTGCCCCATGTATGTGTAATTCAGCGTCATTTGATTCGACCGTCAAAATAGGACTGGAGATGACTTGATTTGATCGCACGGTGAGCATGGCGTTATCCATGTAATTACATGATGCAGATCCGGTTCCACCACGCGCCAAGGAGAGAACACCAGAGGAAATATTTTGCGCGTCAATGTTACTGATAGCGGATCCATCTCCACGAAATCCTTGGCGAGCTCGTATTATACCATCTACATCCCATTTTGCGGTCGGATTGGATACACCTATGCCATAAAAATCTTTGCTCAGGTCTTCGGTCAAAGCAAGGGGGCGCAATTGATTACTGGTGCCGAGCAATGTACCGTCTGGTAGATAGACACCCCCGTCAAAATAAGCATTGCTTTGTACACGCAGGGTTCCATAGATATCGATGGTGTCTTGTGGGTTGCTCGTATTGATACCTAGGCGTTTATGGATATGGTCATAATGTAATGCGCTCGCGCTCTCTACGTTGGACTCTCCCATCACTAATATTTTGTCGTTTGAAAGAGAGTTCGTTCCCAATCCTCCGTATTTGAGTCCGAGAATCCCACCTGTGATGTTATCCACGTTGATATCCGTGAGGTTAGACGCGCTGATAAGAAAAGACCCTTTGATGTTGATATTTCCATCTATCACGACGGATTCTGAAAAGTGTGCGGGACCCCTTACATCTAGCCTATCCGTCGGATTAGACGTTCCTATGCCCATATATCCGCGTCCGTCTACCACCACATTTTCATGCACCCGTAGAGGATTCGATTCTCCTCCACCCACGATGATTTGATGCAGAGGGAAGGCTTTTTTTCCCGTGCCGCCCAACTTTACCGGGAGCGCACCTGATGCATCCGTATTTCCCGATATGTTTGCAATATTAACATTGCTCAAGTGTCTGCCATCCCCATAGATGAACCCTTCTTGAACGCGAATATCACCTTTGGTCAAATGAAAATCGCCATTGTGCACTTCCACGTCATTATTCATGCGCGTTTTTCCGTCCACATCCAACTGAAAATCAGCATCGCTCCCATTGATGTTGACTTTTCTTTCCGTATCATAAAGATGGGAGAGACGCATAAGATCGGTTTGATCCAATGTCGTGCCATTGCTGAATGTCAGTTTGTCTTGAATGTGGATAGTCGTCGCGCGCATATCTCCCTTAACATCCAACGTGGATAGTGGGTCTGAAGTGCCGATACCCATTCTCATATTGTTCGATGTCATGTCCACCACCACATACGGTACATTCGAAAAGGCGTTTCTGCTCTCGTCATAGAACAACACACCGTTGTGCACCAAGTCCGATCCACTAGCTCCTGTGCCACCGCGTTCTACATCAAGTACACCATATTCCACGTCTTGGGCATGCAATCGACCGCGGATATCTCCGGAAACATGAAGTTCTTTTGCCATCGTAACATTGCAACGCACATGCATGTCACCAGCGATGTCGATGTTAGACAATGGTTGTGCGGTAAAAAAACCGAATCGTGCATTCGAAAAATCAAAAGACATTTCTGATGTGGTGGTCAAGTTTTCGCTTGAATCACCTATCAAAAAGCGTCCGGTGGGCACATATTGCATACCCGTACCTCCCTGGGCCACTTTAAGCGTTCCTTGTGCTATTCCATCCGCATCAATATTGGACAAACCCTCTGCATTTCCATGTAAAGTTCCTTGCACGAATAAATCATTCAATATCCGTGTACTTCCTCGCACATCTAGGGTAAATTCCGGATTGCACGTCCCTATTCCCAATGACTGGTTATGAGCCCGCAAAAACGAATAGGATTCCAATCGACTCCCCGATTCCTGGGACGCCGCTGCACCGATGAGGTGTCCAGCAGGAAATTCCGTTTTCCCCGTACCGCCTTTCTTCACAGGCAACACTCCTGTGACATTTTCGGTCTGGATGTTTTTGATATGCGTTCCATCACCATATATATTTCCTTTTACATCAACATCATTGTTGAACAAAGCGTTATCTTTGACGCGCAAATCCCCGTGGACATCCAATTTATAAACGGGATCTGGTGTTCCGATTCCTATATTGGAATCATATTGGTACAATTCTTTGAAATTGAGATTTCGCTTTCCGCCAAGGCGCGTACCATCAGAGAGAACGATATCTTTTTTAGCAAACACGTGGGAGTCGAAAAAAGCCGTGTCAGCAACCCGCAATGATCCGTTGACATCCAAAGTGTCGCGTATATTTTTTGTCTTATTTATACCTACGCTTTGTAAGCTAGCATCACAATAGATAAGAGGGGACGCCTCTATTTTGTTAGACCCGTTTCCGATGAGCACTCTGTTTTTCTCCAAGTAACCTTGTCCGGTTCCGCCGTATTTTGCGGAAAGCGTTCCCGACTGCACGTGTGATGCATCGAGATTGTTTATGGCGGAACCGTCACCCAAAAACGCGCCTGCCGTGACATTAGAACCTACATGTAGATGCCGTGAAACACCGACATCACCCCCGACATCCAACGTGTATTGGGGATATTCCACATAAATACCAAAATGCGAATCCTGTTTGTAAAAATCCGCAATGTTTGTGGGGTTTGACCAGTCGTAGGTGCTTCCATCGGGAAACAAAATGTTACCGTCCAGATGCAAATGACCATCTACGAAAAGATTACATGCACTTCGGATATTTCCTCCGACATCCAATGCATGCACCGGATTCGCGTTTTGAATACCGAGGTGAATTTGTGCATCGTCATAGCTCAGCGTGGGAAAAAAGTTACCGGCCAAGTTTGAAATGCTCAAACGGGTGCCATCGGGAAACACAAATGCATTGGCGTACACGGTTTGTGTGGATCTAATATCTCCACAGACATCTAATGGATATTCTGGATCGCTGGTCAAGACACCTATTTTTTTGGATTGAAGTCTCTTCGTAACGGTGGCAACGTCTGTCTGCAAATCGGAGAAATGCGCATTGGACAAATCAATATCATTTGCGATCAGTTTTCCAGATGCACGTATATCTCCCTGTACATTGATTTGGTAATTAGAGGATTCATGCGCAAGGTCGGATGCGTTATCTCCTACAACAAGGTTTTTTACATAAATATTGGAGCTGAAATGTCCGGAACGTTCACAAAAAACATCTCCCTCTACGAAAAAATCAGAACCTAGTCTGAAATTTCCTCCAAAAAAGGAAACATTACTCATGGTCAAAAGAAAACCACTTTTATTCTTCAGAATAAAATTTAGAAGGAAAAATAAGCAAGATATTGTCTTGTGCACCTTTACTTTTTGGGTTTGAAGTATTCCAAAATAGTGTGGTTTGATTTGTGAATGCGCTGATTCACAATCTTTTCCAGATAAGGATCAAAGAGTATCTTTTGTACATCTTTCTCACATTCGGCAGCATACCTTTCCTTTACCCTGCGCTTATCGATTTGTGTATTGTTTGCTGTTGCTTTTGCCGTTTCTTCGGCATGGATTTTCTCATATAGCATCTCATAATAATGTTTGGACTTGCTATTTTGAGGGATCTGGTGGGGCACTATACCGTAAACTTGCGTCACGGGGTTCATGATTTGATTCGTGATATAGAATCCGTAATCGGGCACCAACTTCTTTTTTCGTATGTAATCCGGGTGTTCTATTCTCTCCCCTTGTAACACTTTTTTGGTACCACTTTTTCCTCTACCACTCCCACTAGATGTGTTCGTCACGTCTATGTAGACAAATGGAATGCGATCATTTACCTGCGGTTTGTTTCCGGGATCTCGCTCTCCGATTCTCTCGGCCAACACTTTGTGGGCAATAGAATCCGGATTCTTGTAATTGGCACGCAAGCTTTTGGTAATAACAAGTTCCTCCATCGGATAATTGCCGTGAATCAGATTTTGCAAGTTTTCGTTCAAAAACCTTACGGATCCTGGTATATCTTGTTTGTTGAGGATGATGTCGATGATTCCACCATATACGGTCTTGACGATATGCGCATTGTCGCGTCTTTTGAGC
>Ga0102930_1000301_pt1 | contig 16732 bp, 14 predicted proteins | sample SalPon1_B_H2O_MG_FD_84514 | JGI IMG/M metagenome (GOLD analysis project Ga0102930, IMG submission 84514) | Salt pond water microbial communities from South San Francisco under conditions of wetland restoration - Salt Pond MetaG R1_B_H2O_MG | ecosystem: Environmental > Aquatic > Non-marine Saline... | reverse complement strand
TGTTGCGGGTACTGCGGATCGAATCGTTGCCAACGCCAACTCGATCGATATCGCATCGACATACGCTGGTCAGACATCGATCACAACTCTTGGTACGATCACAACCGGTACCTGGCAGGGTGATACGATCGCTGTTACATCCGGTGGTACTGGATTCTCCACATACTCAAAGGGCGATCTTCTTTACTCAGACGGTACCGATTCTCTCGACAAGTTGTCGGCGGGTGCGACTGGTACGGTTCTTCAGATCAACGCATCCGGTGAACCAGTCTGGGGTGACATCGATGGTGGAACTTACTAAGAGTTCTATATAAATAAAACAAAGGATGAACGGCGGGAGTTCTTACTCCCGCTTTATTGATAAATTGGTTCTTTTTAGGACGTTGCAATAGAATTATGGCCAATACGGTTACACTTAAAAGATCATCCGTTGCAGGGAAGATCCCTCAAGTAACGGATCTCGCGTTTGGTGAGGTTGCTCTCAACTTTGCTGACGGCCGTTTATACTTCCGCAACTCCAATAATGAGATAGAATTCTTTCAGACTCCTTCCGAACAGGAGTCTTTTGGAATTCTTAATAGTGATTTAGATCTAGGTCTAGTCACTGGACCATCTACACAGACACTCGATCTTGGTTCGCTTACAGAAGCTGCGAACGATACATACGATTTTGGATATGTAGTCGTTAATGGTGTTGTATTTCCAAACACGTTAATTCTCCCGTCAACTACGGTATCAGAGTTATCAACAGGAACACTCGGAGAAGTTGTTCTTGTAACCGATGATATCAATGGCGCGGTTCCTGCTTTCTTTGATGGTAATAACTGGAGAAGATTGAGCGACTATCAAGTGATAGAAGATTCATATGTGTCAGACGGTTACGTAAACGACGGATATGCATAGAGAAAAAGAATATAATGAACATGTCAGTTTTAAGGGATATCGGATAAATGGCGGTCACACTACAACTTAGGAAAGGAACAACTGCTGAAAACGATGCATTTACAGGTAGCATCGGTGAAGTCACGGTTGACACTACAACAAACACGCTCCGAGTACACGATGGTACGAATAGCGGAGGTCAGGTTGTAGGAAGAACTTATACCGCAGGAAACGGTCTTGTCGTATCAAACGATCAGTTCTCACTTGCTGATAACGGCGTAGGCGCATCACAACTTAAGATCGACGGAAATGGAACAAGTGGTCAGGTATTAATTTCTGATGGCGATGGCACATTCAGTTATGAAACCCTCCTAGGAGGTACCGGTGTAACATATAACTCTGGCACAATCTCAATTGGTCAGTCGGTAGGATCCAACGATAACGTATCATTTAATAACATTACAGCAGATGGGAATCTTACTGTTAATGATACTGTTGTCAACTCATTCGGTAACATTGTATTAGATCCATCAACGCAGATTGTTGAGATACGTGGCGACGGAAGTTCAGTTGTCGGTCAACTCCAGCTTAATTGTCATGTCAATACTCATGGTCAAATCATTGCATCGCAACCGCACTCAGAGAATGCGACTAACGTATTGACACTTCCGGGTGGAGATACGATTGGAAACGCAGATGCAGTATTAGTTTCGGACACCGGAACACAAACACTTACAAATAAAACTATATCTTCTCCTACATTCTCCGGACAAATCACCGGAGATCTTATTCCTTCTGCAGACGTTACTCATGACCTCGGAAGTACGACGAATCGATGGAAGGATCTGTTTCTAAGCGGTAACACCATTGACATTGGTGGTGCAACGATCTCGTTTGTCGGTGGTTCTTTCGAGTTTAAAGATTCTAGCGGTAACGATGCTGAAATATCACTTGCTGCGAATACAACTGATGATCTCTCGGAAGGTTCATCGAATCTTTACTATACCGACGCACGAACGCGAGCAGCCCTATCCGCATCCGGCGATCTTACGTATAATGCATTAACCGGTGAGTTTTCTGTTACAGTTCCTGCTGGGTATGATTCTTCTGACTTTGATACTGACTTTTCTGGTAAGTCTACGGATGATCTCTCAGAAGGTACGACGAATCTTTACTATACTGATACACGTGCACAGAATGCACTGGCGGCGACTGGAGACCTAACCTACGACTCAACTACCGGCATATTTAACTTTGTTGAAAGAACTGATGCCGAAGTTCGTGAACTACTAAGTGCTTCCGGCGATCTCTTGTACGATTCGGTTACTGGACAGTTTTCGGTAACCACATATAAAGATGCTGATGTAGAGTCATACTTATCCGGCGGTACCGGCGTGTCATTCTCTGGTGGTGTCATCTCAGTCGGTCAGTCGATCGGAACAACTGATGACGTTACATTTAATAACGTTAACGTCAATGGAACTTTATCAACTGATGATGTTACTGCCGCGACGGTTACAGCATCCAATGATGTTATCATTCAGGGTAACCTTACGGTTAACGGTACAACATCGACTGTAAGCTCAGAAGATATTAATACGACAAGTGCGACTATCACACTTGTTGATGGTCTTGGTGATAATACTGCTCCGTCTCAGAATGCCGGTCTTGTAATTAACCGAGGTTCAGAACCGGATAGATCATTCTTATTCGATGAAGCGGTCGACAAATGGACAATCGGTTCAGAAACGCTAATCGCAGGATTGATCGAGTCGGATGTCGTTGGTACTGTATCAGATATATCGAACCACAGCACCGATGACCTTTCAGAGGGTACGACGAATCTTTACTATACAGATTCGCGTTCTAGGTCGGCGATTAATGGTGGTACAGGTATTGCATATGTGTCGTCTACCGGTACGGTTGCAATCGATAACACGGTTGCAACACTAGATGATACACAGACACTCACTAACAAAACTTTAGATCTGACGGACAACACTCTATCGGCAACGCTGAGTCAACTTAATGGATCATTGAGTGATGCCACACTTATCACCGAGGCTCCACAGGATGGGAACGCATACGTTCGTCAGAACGGTCAGTGGGTCGATATTAACAACATAGTTTACTCGAGTAGCACCGCTACTTAATAATGAACTCATTCATAAACATTATAAATAGTTTATAGAATAACAACGGGAAGCATTAGCAATGGCAACAACTTTAATTACAAGAGAGACAGTGGGCGGCGGTGCTACCGTGAAAAACGCCCCTCTCACCAACGAGGAGGTCGATCTTAACTTCATATCTCTTTCGGATAGCAAGGTTGAGATTATTGACGGTACCGTGGCGGTCATTCCTACAGGGACAACCGCTGAGAGACCCACATCTCCCTCTGCTGGTATGCTTCGTTTTAATGAGACGGAGAATGTTTTTGAAGGATACGATGGTGTTGAGTGGGGATCGATTGGTGGAGGCGGTGTACAGTATACCTTCCATACCTCCAACTATACCGCTTCTTCCGGTGAGGGCGTTCTTGCCGACACGAGCGCAGGATCATTTACCGTAACACTTCCCGCTTCTCCCGACGTTGGCGATACCGTTGTTGTTGCCGATGCCGGTGGTGCCTGGGGTACGAATAACCTTACGATTGCTCGTAACGGCTCTACCATCGAGGACTCCGCCGATGATCTCGTGGCCGACGTCAATGGTGTCAGTATAACTCTGGTATATGACGGAACGACATGGGAAACGTATTCCCAGGCGGGTGCCGTAAGCGGAGACGCCGTTACCGCCGATAACGTGGTTACACTGACGAATAAGACGATCGCGTTTGCAGACAACACGCTTACCGATGTTGCCTCGGTCGATACTACTCAGACGCTTACGAATAAGACACTCGTCGATCCGATCGTTACACTAGGCGGCACAGAGGGTACCGCAGGATTAGCAGTCGTGTCACAGGGTGCAGGATTACCGCCTACTTATGGCCCTGCCGGAGCAACGATCGCCGACGATACGACATCAACGAGCGATTTCTATCCGACTCTATCCGACTCGACGACGGGTAACTACTCAGACGCATACGTCTCATCGACTAAATTAATCTTCCAACCATCGACCGGTACTCTGAACGCGACGACGTTTAACTCACTGTCCGATGCGTCGGTCAAGACGAACATCAATGAGATCTCAAACGGTCTTGATGTGATCAACGCGATCTCGGGTGTTGAGTTCGACTGGAAGGACAACGGCGATCACTCTGCCGGTGTGGTCGCGCAGGAACTCGAGAAGGTACTACCCCATCTCGTTGCAACATCGGACGAAGGCATGAAGTCGGTAAACTATGCCGGCCTGACCGCATATCTACTCTCGGCCATTCGAGAGTTGAGCAAAAGAATACAGTAATTATCATTAAAACAACTAAGCGCCAATAGAGGAGTTTCTCGAAGATGGCAATTAAGATCCAAGGCACCGACGTTATTAATGACGATCGCGAGCTTAAAAATATAACAAACGCTGACAATATTATTCAGCAGCCCACGAATCAGACACCAGCCGACGGTGCAACCGATATCGGAGCGTCTACGCTGTCTTTGACTCTTGCTACATCATCGTATAACGATCTTTATGGAGGTCAAGGATCGGTTAGGTTTCAGGTTTCGGATACTTCAGACTTTTCATCGATTGTTATAGATGAAACAATCGTGAGTACAACCACCAATTCGTATACGATCGACGACATACGAATTGATTTAACTGATGGCGAGACTACATACTACTGGAGATCCCAGTACCAGGATGTCAATGGCAAAACATCATTATTCTCCGATCCTTTTACATTTGTAACGGCATTGACATTTCCTGAGGTAGATAAACCAGCAATTACTTCTCCGTCAGACGGAGCAACTGATATTGGTGAATCTCCGACTATTACGTCGTCTTCATTCTCGACGACCGGTGTGTCTGATACCCACGAATCTTCTGACTGGGAAATTGCAACCGACAGTTCATTCAGTAACATAGTTTATCAGTCACTGAACGATACATCAAATCTTGAATCAATTGTAGTTCCTGCCGGCGTTTTATCCGACAATCAGACTACATACTACGTTCGCGTTCGTCATACTGGTGTTAATCTTAATGTTTCCGAATACTCAGATGTAGTCTCGTTTACAACAACTGACGTTTTCTTTGTACCCGCAATAACTAGCAATAATGGTTTTAATACCGACAATAATAATAGCAATGTTGTTTACGAATTTGAAAATTACAATGACATTGTTACTTCACCAGATGGAAGTTCTGTGTATGCGGTTGGCCGGCAACCTTATTTTGCTCAACCTAGCGATTTTAATAATTCAACCATGGCAACCTTTTATGAGTTTGATAAAAATCTAAACTTTGTTAAGACTTTTAGTATAAGTGCAATAAATGCTTCTGGCGGTGATGAGTTTACTGTATTTTCTATGAATGTTTTAAATAATGGAAATATTGTTTTAGTCGGTTCTTATTCATTCGGTGAGGCAGTTATTGTAATAATTGATCCAGTATCAGAAACAATTATTGCACAAACAGCCTACCAAGACGACAATAATGAAATTGATAGATATGCCCGAATCATACAACACAGTAATTCAAACATTATATTTACTGCGGGAATGACCGTAGGCGGCGGAGCAACAGTATATTATATTGCCTCTTTTGATTCAACAGATTTGTCGGTAATTAATGAGGCTTATGTTGATACAGGTTCCGGGGAGTTTAACGATTGCATAGAAGATAATGACGGTAACATTGTTGCAGTCGCGGCTGACTCTAATATTGAACCAAATAATAACTCTGAAGTAGGATTATTGATAAAGTTTGATCCTTCAGATTTAAGTATTATTCAAAGCGCCGTTTATGAGACTTCTGGTAGCAGAACTACTTTTGATAGAATATCTCTTGACAATGATGGTAATTATATACTTACTGGGCTTCATAATACTTCTAATACAGACGGTTATCATTTTACAACCGTCAATTCATCTAACCTTTCGGTCATAGGAAATAAAAGCAAAGCATTTAGGCGAGATCCTAATACGGATTATGAATTTAGGGTAATTGATGTAATTCAACTGCAATCTGGGAATTATGTTATTTTTGCACAAACCCGAAGTTTTAATGGGATTGAACCCCGAGGTGCGGCTTTCCTTTTATATAATTCAAGTTTAACTCTTTCTGATACTATTCTTCTAGAACATGCAACAGAAACCTATGGCATACAATTAGGGTCAGGTAGAGACGAATCTAAACTAATAGAAAATAGTACTGGTGATATTATTGCCGGCATTCAAAGCGAAGATTTAGAAGGGGCAATCATACTATCCGTAGATGTTGTTGGTAATTTGTTTAATTTTACTACAAGTTTTTCAAATCATCCTAATCTTAATCCTCAGACGGGTTTTTTTCCAATAGTAAGCGAATTCGGTAATTCTTTGACAAACAATAATCAAAGTTTGAGTTCAATTTCTTTCACATCAGGATTTGATTCAGGTGATGTTTTACAGCTAGGTGTGGATGATAACTTGTATACAGAATCAATCACTCGGTCGGAGTACTAACAGATGCTTTACTACGATAAAGAAAAAAATAAAACCTATAATGAGAGAAGTTTAAATCGCGAAGGAAAGTCGCCGAATGATCCTTCCGTATTTCCTCTTTATAAAGTCATTCCTAGCTATAACTATAATACTCAATATCTTAATGTCACAAGTTCAGTTGAAAAAGTTGAGGGTGAAAACTACTATAAGTATGTTTATGAAATACTTGATCGACCAATCGGTGTTGCTAGGGATAACCTTACAAAGCATCTTAGCTCCATAAGATACAATCACGAAGTTTCTGGTACTACGACTGATACTGGTGTAGAGGTTCTAACAGATCGTAACAGTCAGTCAATGACATTAAACGCGTATCAGTCTTTGGCGACCGGTCTTATCGCTGAGACAGAATGGAAGTCACCGGACGGATGGATAACTGTCACAACAGCAGATCTTGAACCAATTGCGTCTGCTGTTGCCGACCATGTAAGGAAGTGTTTTACTGCTGAAAGAAGTGTCGCTGATATGATTGGTGCGGCAGAAACTGTCGATGAACTCACTCCGATGAATCTAGTAGAAGAGTTTGAGAGTGCATATTCAGCGGTATAATAAAGTATAAATAATGGTAGTAATCAATAGCATTAGGATCAACGGAGCATAAAGCATGCCCTTTCTTTCGAGTTTAATACAACCGAGTAATCTTATTACCGCGGATACTCCGATTACTCTGCGGAATAAGACTCTCGCGGATCCAGTCATTACCGTAGGTGGTGTGACGGGTGGGCCGCGTCAGGGAATCGTCTTTGATGAGAACGGCAACCTTGCCTTCGGCAGCGATGATTCGATCTCGATTCCCGCCGGTGGCACCGGAAGACGTCCTGCAAACCCAGCGGTCGGTGAGCTTCGTTTTAACACGGACACCGATAAACTGGAGCAGTACAACGGTACGTCTTGGATCGACATTGCGTCCGGGGATATCGACGCGGACTCGCTGAGTATCGGAAGTAATCTCGTCATCGACTCGTCGGGAAATCTAAAAGACTCGAACGGTAACACGGTCGTCGACTCTCTCGGTAACATCTTCGCGAGTGGCAACACCGTTATCGATTCGACTGGTAACTACAAGAGCTCGGCCGGGCATACAGTCATTAATTCTGACGGTCACATCAAGGATTCCAGTGGTAACACGGTCATTCACCCCGATGGTGATATCTCTGCCGGTGGTCATACGGTCATTAATTCCGACGGTCACGTCAAGGACGCTTCCGGAAATACCATCGTGCATCCTGATGGAACCGTTGACGCTCACGGAGAGATTCGTGTTAACGGAAACATACTAACCGACGGTCAGTCGATTCGAGTGCCGTCGGTTACGACCGGTCAAAGGCCTCAAGCACCAGTCGACGGTGAACTCATATATAACACAGATGTTCAAAAGTTTGAAGTTTATAGTGGTGTTGCCCAAAGTTTTGCCGAAGTTGGCGGCGGCGGCGGTTCCAGAGGATTCTCATATTTCATTGCTAGTAAAAGATAGCGGAGTAGATTAAAATGTCAGGTTTTTTAGGAAAATGTACTATACCAAAATACGGTTCGGTACTTCTTTATGAGAATACTACCGATGGACCCGCTTCGGTTACGATCGGGTCTCAGGTCGATAGTAATACGCAGAACGCGTGTATCTCAATCAAGGTAGATGATACGGATAATACACTGCAGGAATGTAGTGTATTACACGATTCGGTCGTTAGCTCAAACGAGTTTCAGTATCTTAATTTAGATAATGATGGTATATACTGTGGTCAAACATATCTAAATAACTATACACCCGGTTACAGTTTGTACAAACCAGACAATACGACCGAAGAAAATTATATTAGTCAGTGTAAGGCTCCTCTCCTTATCGGTCTAGCATGCTTAATGCCGCCCAACGGTTGGCCAACTGACGGATGTGATTATTGTGTTAACCATACTTACTACGATAATAATTGTGGATGTAGTTACAATTGTTTGACTTGTAATTATCGTATCGCAGCCTCATTCAATCCTCAAAGATACCGGTACAACATCCCATCTTTCTCTGCTCCTTCTGCCGTATGTCATTTTGAAAAAATCCGAGAAGAAAGCGATAGCCCATGGATTCTGATTCCTGCGTATTATTGCGATCCTTCATGCGACAATATGGGGTCGTACGACTTTATTGATTATAATTGCATTAAGAATCTTTCAAACTATGAAAAACAAAAATGTTTCTTAAAAGGAGTTGACAAGACAGACTGTACACAAGTATACTGTTCGTGTTGTGACTTTGTCTCTACTTGCGCAGCCTTCATGGGCGCGGACATTTGGAGTGTGAATCCATCCGTAATCTCATATGAGTTTAGTTGTTGTGACAGTTGTCCTGGATGCTCGTACCCGGGATGTATAAGATCATTACCAAGATTTTGCATAACATCGATCCCTAGTTGTAGTAGTTACCCGTTAAAGAGTTCTGTGAGTACATCGTGTTCGGCTTATGCTAGCAACTACTGCAGTTGCTATAGTTCACTTGGTGTAGTTTTTCGATGCACTAGTCCGCACAACCAGTGTATTAATACTTGGTGGGATGGTATGAGTGATTGTAGCAAAATCGGTCATTGTTCATACTATGCACTCACGCATCCTGCTCAGAATCCTATTATTGGATTCTGCGGAGCAATCTTTGCTGGAAACTATAGAACCGAGTACGGTCCTGAGACATTTATGTATAATATTATTCCTACTAATTCATTTTGTTATTGTTGCAACAATCCTGAATGCGGAGAGTGTAGAAAAACCGCGAGTAACTGGATGTCACCTCTTTGTTCCTGTTGTGAGGCTAGAAAGCAAGGGATATATACTCCGTTATTACGCGGCGGGCGTATTATCTGGGGCACATACGATCCATATAATAAACGAAATGTTTTTATGTTACATAATAATTGCGGTGCATCAGGTTATTATACCTTTGACGCCGAAAAGGCAAACGACGCTTTCTTTTCATGTAAACCAGCATGTTTTGGCTGCTGTTGCTGTTGTGGAGGATGCGTTGCTGTATGTACGAATAATGCTTCCAGCATGGCTGAGTACGGAATAGAAAAGATCGGAGAATTTACAAATCCGGAATCGCCATTGGAGAATAGATGTAGTTATGATGAACAACTTCAAATTACTCTTCCTCCATATCAAATAGACGATGAGTGCTGGATCATTTTTACACAGTGTTATTTACCTGGTACTATTTCTTGTTGGAACGGTTGCATGAAGAAATATGTCTCACACGATCTTATTACTTGGTGTGAACCTACAGGTGAGATTGATGATTATTATATTAATACTAATGAGGGTGATCGTTCTCTTATTACAGTTGATACTACCAATAGCATTATTAATAAGAAGACCGACTACTTCTTTAATAAAGAATGCATTGGTAATCAAGGTTTGATCGAGTATAACACTTCGGCAAATCAATATGAACGCACCGGCCTTGTGATTGGAAGTGGTGACAAGGTATGGGTGGCGGATGATTCCGGCAATTCAGATATACCGGTACAGATTTGGGGGTATGAGGAGTAATGCCTAGGTTTATTAAGGTAGCAACAAGTAGTGGGGGACCCGATAACGTTATCGGGTCTCCTGATAAAACAGTTAGCGGCCAAGGTACTCTTTTGTATGATGTTCCGGGTGCTTGGACGCCGGTGCAGGTATGTTGTAACTGGGACACTCCAATCTCTGGGGATATAGAATTTTGTTTTGATCCCTCAAAGTGGGATAAACTTATGGTTCGTATACACGGATACAGCACAGAAACAGAATACTGCAGTATTGGTCGCGCATGTGTATTACCCGTAAACAACGATTTATACCAGGCAATTCGAGGAGAAAATAGTTCTGATTGTCTTCGTCAGGATTTTTGTAATGTCGGAATGAGTTGTTTTCCATTTAAGGTTTTAAGACTATTTGAGGGTTCTTCGTGTTGTGGTTTTTGCAGCACTATTAGTTCTTTTCCGGTACCTGATGGCCCTAGTAGCGACGGTCCATGGACTCCTAAGTCAGTTAACTTTACTTTTGAAAAAGGCGGTTACAGCCGTTTTTGCTCGTCCTGTAATCCAAGAGAAAGCCGAGTGTTTATTACGACAGAAAGTACGCAAATACGAAATGCTCGTGGATATACTACTCTAAGTAGTAATTATCTTGGCTTTTATTGGCCCGACGACGACACGCAGGATTACTCATCTGACCCGTCAGCATTTACTAAGATCTTACTTACTAATAATCAATGTTGTTTTATACCAGGCGTTGCATGTTGTGGGTCTGAAATATTTTTTACAAAGGGCGCAACATTTGGTCTTTACGGTATACCTAAATATTCAGATTCAGTAATTTCTGATCGTCCTTACAATACTCAGGATGAGGAGTAATAGATCATGGCAGTAAGGTATAAGTTTGATCCTCTTAGTGGTATAGTTAAAGTAACTGATCCAAAAGAACTTAGTGATATTTTAAGACGCGAAAAATATATTAGAGAAAATCCCTTTTCTGAAGAAGACGTTCTTGATGAAATTGATAGAATTAGAAATATTAGAAACTCGCTTCTTTCTTCATCTGATTGGACTCAAGTTAGCGACAATAATCTTTCTGAAATAGAAAAACAGGAATGGGCAGCGTACAGACAAGAACTCAGGGATATCACAGAAAGTCTGTATGTATTACTTGACTCCGATGGTCTAGATTCTGATGGCTTGGATTCTGACGGCCTTGACTCTGGAGGAGAAGAGCATATGTTGGACTGGCCTGTTATCGAGTGGCCTTCAGACCCTAATGGATACGCACACCAAGACTAAGTCTAAGTCTAATATATAGTATTGTTATTTACATATATGCGCGTTTATGTTATAATAACATATACAAGCTGAATTTTCGAAACCAAGGTGATTTGAATGAAAAAAGTAATCATGCTCGATGGTGGGGCAGGTCGTATTATTGCTGCAATACCTGCACTTAAAAAGTTTATCAATAACAATCCTGACACAGACACGTCGATTATTGTTGGAGGGTGGGATTCTCTTCTTTGGGGAATCCCAGAACTTCAAGACATTACTTTCTCTCCGGATACAAAAGGTGTATTCGAAAATGTTTTTCTTGATGCCGATGAAGTAATATCCCCGGAACCATATCGCCATCCTGGATATTATACACAAAAGCTTTCTCTTGCTGAAGCATTCGACGCTCTCATCAATAACACCGATGATCATTCTGATCTAGAAAATCCAACGTTGGTTCTGAATAAGCGGGAAGAGTTCAGTGCTGCAAAGTTCATCTCTGAAGTGAAGTCTAATCAGAGTAAGCAAAAGACTATTGTGATCCAACCCTTTGGTAGGTCCGCAAGTAGAGAAGACGAAAACATTATAATTGATGATTCTAGTAGGTCTCTTGAACCAGAGACCTATCTTAAGCTTGTTAAAAAATTATCAACTAAGTATAATCTTATCTTCTTTGGTGAAGAAGAAATGTTTTTGCCGGGTGATACCTACACCGCAAAGACAAAAGTAGATCTTAGATTGTGGGCGGCGTTCATCGAGTCAGCGGACTACTTTGTTGGCTGCGATTCTATTGGACAGCACATGGCCCGTGCTTTTGATAAACCCGGAACAGTCATCATTGGATCGACATATCCAGTTAATACATCTTATCCAGACTTTTTTAACATTTTTGAAAAAGATTCTGTCAAAAAGTATTCACCAATTAGAATTTCTGGTTTTGACGGCCACATGGCAGACAGATATAACGATCGAGTTATGGAATTTTCTGACGAAGAGATTGACAAACTTTATGACTCGATTGTAAGTGACATTGATAAAAAGGTAAAATAATAATGAGAATTCTAGCGATCAATCCAGGGCATAACGGTTCTTGCGCCTACCTAGTGGACGGCGAATTAGAATTTTATATTGAAGAGGAAAGGCTGTCTAGATCAAAATACGATGGTAATCCGTTTCGTGGTATTATTGAAGCGCTTAGAACAGGAATAGACATTCTTGTTCTAGGCGGCACAAATCCTCAAATGCCATCACTCTTTTGGACTGGAGAGGATCCTTATAGCGCCATCGTAAGAAAATATAATCCGAATGTCCAGGTGATCAATTTGGCTCACGAACACCATAAGGGGCATGCGGCAACGGCATTCTATAATTCTGGGTTTGAGACCGCGGCGGCAGTTGTAGTCGATGGTGCCGGATCGGTAGTTCAATTCTCTATTGATGAACAGGGCGAGAATAATGTAGGAGGATTCGAGACGGAGTCCGTATATCATTGTTCATACCCAAGTAATTTTGAACTCGTATGGAAGTCAGCCGCTGGGAATAGCGGTACTATTCCAGCAAGATTAGAATCAAACCAATTGCTTATAGACGATTCAGTAACCATCACAAAAGCGTACGAAGCCGTCTCACACTATCTTGGTTTTGGATTTATTGAAGCCGGAAAGACAATGGGTCTGGCTCCTTATGGTAAAGAAAACGATAACATTCCTGAGATCTTTATCAATGGTAGAGGAAATAGAAACCTATTAAGAACGCAGTATCCAGCCGGAGCGGTAATAAACGACTCACAGTACGATTATCTTCGACTCACTGCCGATCCTAAGGAATGGCATAACGATCATACTAAAGTAACAGAAGCCGCAAAGGATCTCGCGTACAAGGTTCAACAAGAGACTCAGAAACTGGTGGGTGATATCGTTGAAAGCGCTCATGACAGTACTGGTGAAACTAATATTGTTATATCCGGTGGGTTCGGTCTTAACTGTATGGCTAACTACTATCTTCAAAAGCGCTTTCCAAATCTAAATATATACTTTGAAGCAGTATCGCATGATGGCGGTACGGCGATTGGTCTTGCTAGGATGGTATATCATACAATCAATGAAGACAGCAGTATTAGGCCATTGAATACTTTGTATCTAGGACCAAGTCTTCCTGATTACTCGGTTCTTGACGAAGAACACAATTTTACTACTCGTAAAGTTACTAAGAAAGAAGTTGCAGAACTTATTGCAGAAAAAAATATTGTTACCATTTTCCAAGGGAGATCAGAGGCTGGACCAAGAGCGTTAGGCAACCGTTCTATTCTGTATGATCCTAGAGATGAGAACGGAAAACAGTACGTTAATACCGTGAAGGGCAGAGAATGGTTTAGACCTTTTGCCGGATCAATGCTAGTTGAACACTTCAACGAGTGGTTTGAGACTGCTGGGCTTGAGGAGTCGCCCTTTATGATGCATGCTATCGACTTTAAGAATAATAAACACGGAGAAGTACCAGCGATTACGCATGTTGACGGTACGTGTAGAATTCAGACAGTAAATGAGAATCAAAACAAAAACTTCTATGAACTTATTCAAGAATTCTATAAAGTCACGGGAGTTCCAATACTCTTTAACACCAGCTTTAATCTTGCTGGGGAACCTCTTGTAGAAACACTAGAGGACGCTTTAAGTTCGTGTTTTAAAAGCAGTATTCGTTATCTTTATCTGCCTGAAATAGACATACTTGTTGAATGTGACAAAAACAAAGAATAAGTAATAATAAAATGGGTCGTTATAGTTCTGATCAGATATCATTTAGTAGCTCCAATGACAGTAATAATCAGTGGCCGACTACTTTTAACAAAGAAGTGGTCGCTATTGATCTAAACGGAGTCATTGTAAAAGATACACCGTTAAGAGGACCAGATGATATTGAAGTTCTTCCGAGTGTGCTTGAAGCAATAAAAAAAATCAGGCAGAAACAACATAAGTTGGTTGTGTTGTCTGATCAGCCGTGTATCGGTAAAGGAATTATTTCTGCAGAAAATATTGATGAAAGCTTTAATCATCTTATGAAAATCTTCGGAGAATACGGAATTCAAAGTATAGACGGGTTTCTGTATAATACTTCTTCTCAAAAAGAAGATTACTTTGCTAAGCCCAATATAGGATTGGGAAAACGTGCTGAAGATGAGTTGCTCTTTGGCTCTAAAATTAAGAACGGGTGGTATGTAGGTGATAGTCTAGTTGATCTTAAGTTTGCTGATAAGATGGGCGCTAAGCCGGTTCTAATTAATACTGGAGATTATCAAAACGCACTTGATAAGTTAGACTTATACACTTATAGAAAATTAAAGTCAAAAACACTGGTATATAACAGTCTACTTGATTTTGCGAATAGCATATAAAATAGGAAGACTCTTGTACGGTTAAGCCAAGAGTTCTCTAGTTAAAAAGATGTATAAATAGTAGTATCGAATACAGCATAACGACGGTACTGCAATACTATGCCAACTGAACTTACGACTCGAATCCTACCGGGCACCGGCGCAACCGTAAAAGGCGATCTTCTTACGAACGAGGAGATCGACAACAACTTTCTTTCTCTCAATGATAATAAGTTAGAGATCGAGAGTAATCTTTCGGATCTTAATGACGTAGCCGTTGCTCGGTCAAATCTTGGTGTTCCTCAGGCCGACGGTACTGGATCCACCGGCACATGGCCGATCTCTGTCGAAGGATCCGCGGTCAGTCTGAGCGACTCTGGTTTTACTCTTCTATACGACGGTACGGAAAACAAATGGACCGTCGGATCCGAAACGTTCGCCGCGACCACTTTTGAGGGTAGCGTCACCGGCACGGTGTCCGACTTATCCAATCATACTACGGATGATCTCGTACAGGGATCGGCCAATCTCTATTATTCCGATACACTCGCACGAGAAGCGATTACTGCGTCCGGACTTCTATCGTATAACTCGGGCACCGGATTCATTTCTCTGGATAGCCAAGTAGTACGCAATCTTTTCTCTGCATCCGGCGATCTTACATATAACTCAAGTACCGGAGCCTTCTCTTTTTCTGAAAGAAGTGATCAAGAAGTACGTAATCTTTTCTCTGCATCCGGTGATCTTACGTATAACTCAAGTACCGGCGTTTTTTCTGTTTCCACTGGCAGTGCCTCAAATGATTCATCCATAAGTATAAACGCCTCGGGTGGTTTGTCTGGCGGTGGAACGTTCACAACCAATCAGAGTTTTAATGAGACCATCAGTATTTCTCATGCGGACACCTCGTCCCAATCCTCGACGAGTAACACGGATAGTACGGTAATACAGAACATTAGTGTCGATACATATGGTCATGTGACGGATATCCAATCGTCAGTCGTTTCTTCAGGCGGTGGATTTGACAGCTCCGTGCAGGCCTGGTACTATCCGGATCGATCTCGCAGTGTTGAATATACTAATACAACGGGTCGTCCTATTATTGTTGCAATAGAGACACCGGGATTGACGGGAGATGAGGGTGCTCAGATATCAGCAAGAGCACCAGTAGTTGGTGTGGGATTTCAATTAATAGAACTGGAACACGAGCTCTATGGACCTAATGTTTCTGGAGGAAGATCGGTAACTCAAAGTACCGTAATTCCTGATGGTGTAACATATAGATACGACGGTCAGCCGTTTGATCAGTGGGCAGAATTCCGATAGGTAAATTAATGAGATATTTTAAAGATAACAACGATAACATTCATGGCGTTGAAGAGGATCAAGAATTTCTTATTCAGTCAGAATGGAAAGAAATTACTAAGAATGAGATGGAGCAACTGACTGCGGTAACAGACGATGAAATTGTTAGAAGAATGCGCAGTCAAAGAAATGAATTATTGTTTTTAAGTGACTGGACTCAAACGAGCGATTCACCAGTTAATAAATCCGATTGGGCCGTATATAGACAACAGTTAAGAGATATACCAGAACAGCCGGGATTTCCGCATGAAATCGATTGGCCAATAAAGCCGGAGTAATTCTAAGTGATACCAAACTCAAGGCAAACTCTTATAGACTACTGCCTCCGTAATCTCGGTGCTCCTGTCCTCGAGATCAACATCGATCAGGATCAGATCGAGGATCGAGTCGACGAGGCGCTTCAGTTCTATCAGGAATACCACTCCGATGCGATCTATCGTGACTTCTTTAAACACGAACTGACGCAACAAGACGTCGACAACGAGTACATCGAGATTCCCGACTCGATTCTGACGGTCGTACGTGTTCTGCCGTTTACCTTCGAGAACTCTTCGGTCAACATGTTTGATGCGCGATATCAGATGTCACTCAACGACATGTACAACCTTGGGTTCTCGGGTAATCTCGCGAACTATGTGCATGTTCAGAAGTACATCAATACCGTCGACATGATGATCAACGGTACACCA